>JAABUP010002411.1_pt1 | contig 36234 bp, 42 predicted proteins | sample 5559201 | NCBI WGS metagenome assembly JAABUP01 (sample SAMN10711887, study PRJNA513373) | rock metagenome | isolation source: Antarctica rocks | place: Antarctica
ACCCACTCACTCACCCACTCACTCACCCACTCACCCACCCACTCACTCACTCACTCACGCATGCCCTCACTCACTTACTCAGTCAGTCTCAGTCTCTTCTTGCTCCTATTCTGCCTTTTCCTGTAATGAAAGTGAGGTCCTGCTGCAGTGCCTGGGTCAGATGCACCAGTCGGGCTTGTCAGCCATTGCCATTACTGATGGCACAGACAGCAACCAGCTCATTGGCAACTTCAGTGTCTCAGACCTCAGGTGATCAATGGATTGTTTAGTAGCAAAATGAATCAATAATCGAATAAATAGATAAATAAGTGAATAAACATGTAAACAATTGAGTAAGTAAGAAAGCAACCGACTAAATGAACAAATGAATACACAAATGATAACTGAATTTTGGGCTTAGCCAACACGCATCACATGCATGCGACGCTAATCAGCTCCCTCCAAACAGGCTTCTTTTGAGCATCACACATGTACTAGTTCAACTTTGATGTATCAGACCACAGATAATTGCAAGCACCCCAACATTACACGTCCTGGCTAGATCAGATCTCAGAACACATTCCCAAGGATGCATTGATTTGCAGAGCCTGATAAACTGCATGGGTAACATGATCGAAGGATTATTGTGCTTGCAAGCCAGGATTTCTGATGAGTTACAAGTGACTGTTGTATGTCCCAGACTGTAACCTATTACATGCGCATTGACCCACTCTGATGCACTGGTACGAGCTACGGGTCGGGCTGTAGGGTTGTCGTATTTAGTATTGAGGATGTAGGATTTGAAATTTCCTCAGACTGATGTGTCAAATTGGTTCATGGTGATGAATGCAAGGGCGCTGTAAACCATAAGCCCTGTAACCCCTGACGCACATCCTTCCAGGTTGATAGAGTCAGAGCATATTGGAGTTGGCTATCAGCACGCTGTTGCATCTTGTATTAAGCAAAGTGGCTCTGATGTCTTGTGATTACTGCAAAGTGTGGTGTCTGACAACGCTGTGGACCTTGCAGGTTGATAGAGTCAGAGCATATTGGAGTTGGCTACATAGCCACTACGTCATATGATGTGTTAACAACTCGATCTATTCTTGTTATTTACATGTATATTAGCCATTAATATGTCATGTTGTATCAGCACACTGTCGCGTCAAACAATGATGTGGGCCTTGCAGGTCCATAGAGTCAGAGCATTTTGGGAGCCTGGCGCTGCCAGTGGGCGAGTTCCTCGCGTTGGAGCATGGCCTGGAGTACTGGGGCGTTGCAGACCATGAGCAAGTCAAGGTAGACAGCTTGAGCGCTGTAAGAGCGGCATCGTGCATGCTCGCATGCCAGTGTTCTTCCTCTTTGGCAACCAGGCGCTGACAACAGATGAATGTTCACAATCTTTGGGGGATTTTTGGGGATTTTGAGGTTTGAGTCATGGCAGATCGACAACAGGCACCTGCCTGCTTGAACTTGATTAGTCCTGAGTGATGAGTCCTGAGTGGTGAGTCCTGAGGGTCATTGGAGCATAGCTGAGTGCCTTGGTCTGTCACATGGCACTGCTTGTGCATCCACATGGGTCTCGCCTGTCAGCCAAACAAAGACAGGAAATGTTGATTGATTGATTGATTGATTGAAATGGTCTGTCTTACTGTCTGGCTGTCTCTTTTATGATTAGTGCGAGTGTCTGTCTATGTGTCAGTCGTTTCTCAGTGAGACAGTCAGTCAGTCAATTATTCAGTCAGTCAGTCAGTCAGGCAGTCACAACGGTACAGACCCCAGGTTCATATGATCATGTGCATGCAACAAACGCATTGGGTGCACAGCTGGCGCCATCAAACCTCCATGCTGCTTTTGAAACACTCCAGAAAGCTTTTGTAGTTGGCAAAAAAAGTGGTGCATGCGATGTTATGATATGTTTGTTAAGCTGTCTTGCTGCCTGCCGTTCCTTTTGCTTGCTGGCCAGCTCAGCAACAGCCCACAATAGAAAAAGGTTGCTGGATTTCTTGTGTGAGCCCAGAGAAAGTCATCACTTCAGCACCGGGGTCTGCCCTGGTTGTGAGAGGCCTTCATGGATCTTTTGAAAATGTCATGCCAGTCTGTTGGGTGGAGTAGTCGTTGATTTTGTTTTGGTGCTTGCAAATAGTGTTTTGCTCTCTGGAATTTGGGAAGACACCACTCCTGGTGCCCCTCTGCTGTGAGCGGGTAGGTTAATGCAACCAGCTCCAAAATCCAAAACCGGTTATGGTAAAGGCCTATGGTCGTCATTTTGAGACTTGCCAGAGCCCATATTAATATTATCAGCGTTATTGTCATTACTGTTATTACAGTATTGCAGAGCCCGTACACATCTCAGACATTTCATTTCAGCCAGTGTTGTCTGTACATGTAGGCCAGCCGTGCGGCATTGTTTGCCAACAAGAGGCGGCAGGAAAGGGAACCAGGTCCGGGAGATATGGTAGGCCAAAGCCTGGTCACATGCACCCCTCAAGACACTTTCAGCACCGTAAGCTGCCATTTTCCTGCAGACTTGCATGACACCCTGAGTAGCATGTTGTCTGTCTGGTGTTTGTCATCCCCAAGGGATGCGGGTTTGTATCAGGAATACCAAATCAGGAGTGCATCAAAGGCAAACACAAGCTGGAGCGCCGTGTCTAGCTCAAATTGGGGCTAGTCAGCGTGGCAGCCACCAGGTTATGTCTGTCTCAACATGCATGACTCAATGAGGCCGTCATAGAAGGTGCTGAAGCAAGCATTCAGGCGGCTGTGGCATGCATGACAGTCCTGATACCTCAAGTTTCTGGCTCACGTGCATACACTATGCTGCTGTGAACAAAGCTTCTGCATGCATGACGGAGTGTTCTGAGCACCAACAGCAAGCACTCAGTTCTAGCAAGCACTCAGTTCTAGCAAGCACTCAAGTCTAGCAAGCACTCAAATCTAGCAACCGAAGCAGCCTGCACATTGTGACAGCGCTTGGAGGTTGACATATCATCAGTCATACACCATGTGTCCATGCATGCAGATGCTTTGTTCCATGCAGCATGGTATATGCATGCTTCAAAAAGAAGAGATCTGCATGGCTTCCCTTGCTGTTGCCTTTTGATGCTGCCCTCTGATGTTGCCATTGGGCTCCTGACTGATGCTGCGTGTTGAAGTCACCTACTGGTGTCGCCCTTTGATCTTTGGGTGCTGCCTTTTGATCGTTGGGTGTTGCCACTTGTCAATGGTTGCTGCCTTTCGATGTTGCCTTTGGTCCTTGACTGGTCAGTGGTGCATGCAGATCATTGACAGGATAGTGGAGCACCACTTGCATCGGGTGTATGTGGTGAATGACTGTAGCCAAGCTGTTGGTGTAGTCACATTGACAGATCTGTTGCGGCGCGTCACAGAGGAGGCCAGGAAAGCTTGACCATGGTGTTTACAGACCAGGATAACCTTACCCAGGACTTGTAAACAATGCAACTGGAAAGTTGTTTGAGCTTTCACAAATTACCAAAGCAAGTTCAGCTGTAGCTACTATGTCTTTCTTATTTTACTTCTGGGCTAAGCGTTACTTGGATCTGACTATTGTATCTGTGATTTGTTTTTGGCAACATTATTCACGGTGCTGGCATTAGAAAAGAAAAGAAAAGGAAAAACTACACCTTTCGGCGTCAATTTAGCGAAAAGCCAAGTATTATACCGGGCTGCCCAGGGGTGCTGGCATTATGTTCAATTGCGTGTGCCATCTGTGTCTAGCACACGAATGTCTGTGTATGGTGATTGATGTGTGCCAAAATATCACAAGTGTTTCTTTTCATGTTGTGCCTGTACTTGTAATGATATTTTGCTTTGTCGGTGTGGACACTGGGCAACACCCTCAGCAGTACGCCAAGCTTTCAACCGTTTGCAAGAGTCCAGACGTGCCTGCCTTGTTGTGCTTTTGATCTGTGTGAGTCCATCAAATATGAGCGTAAACTTCAGTTCTAGCAGCATGCTTTAGCTACATTGCTTCTTGCTGAATAATTGACCTGCCGTTCTAAGGAAAACTTCCTTCATTTAATGTCGCTGAGCTACTGCATGTTGAGTGCAGATCTGAAAATGCTAATGTCAAATCTCATCTTGGTCGTACATGACGCTGTACACATGTGTAGACTGCAACAGCCAGCTGAGCTGCTATTCAATGCCATGTCCGCCTCTTAGCATTGCGCTAGTCATCAGGGCTTTTATAAGCCTTATCAGGTGCAGCCATTGACAAGGCACTGCAGCCTTAGACACTGCTTGTCTGTGTAGTTGCAATTGCGTCTGGGTTCCAGCCATATGTATTCAAAAAATACAGCATAACACCATTGGTCCAACCAAATCCACTCTGCACGGAATACTCCCCTCCAGCCCCGGGGATCCCTGGAGTCTCTGCATCATACTTCTCCACCATGAATCCTGTCTCTTGATAGCCTAGGTAGTTGGAGTTGAGCCAGATTTGGACCAGCTTTTGTGCTTCTTGCTGGCCCTGCTCGCCGCCGTAGGTCATCAACGCCTCCACCATGATGTCCTGCAGCACACTGTGCGGTGTTGAGTGCACATTGCTGGCAGCAGGAAGGGGTTTAGGGGGAGGGGCAAGAGAGCTTCCAGGCAAGCGGAATGTTGGCAGGTAGAGCAGCCTGTAGCACAGGGCACTTGAGTCACAGGGCGGTTTGCAGCAGTGCAGGGCAGCTTCCAGGGTAGGCAAGGCAGGGGCAGTCTGCAAGAGGACAGGGCACTCTGAAGCAGGGCAGGGCAGCCTGGATCAAGACAGCTCAGGGTCCAGGCAGGCCAAGTACAAAAGCATCAAGGCAGAGAGTGAACCCCCCCCCCTCCCCGCGGGCCATTCCCCCCAGAACAAAGGCACACAAAAGGCAGATGACTTGTCTGCAACAGGCTCTCAGCAGTTGCAGTTGTACTTCTCAAGTCACAGGTTTCCAGGCATAGGCTTTAGAGTTTAGGGCAATAGCCACAGCCAGCCGAGACACACAAGAGGAAGTAGCAGATGGACTTGCAGCAAGCAAGAAGGAAGGGAGGGGCACATGCAGCAGGGCAGGACAAGATGAGGACCGCTTCAAACACTAAATGGTTGTGACTGCCCTGCAGAGTGTGATGTAAAGAGTGCTTCTAAATGACAAACTGGCCTCTGCGCCACAATTTGCACGCCACAAACTACACGCAGTCCAGGAGCCAGCACAATCAAATCCAACACCCAAAGCAACCAAACAAACAAATGATGCCTTAGCATGTAACCTCATGTTGCTTGGTACAAGCTTGTTATGTCAATATGCAACTTTGACGCATTCAATCACTATGTTTCTTGATAGAGTCTTGTCGAAGAAGAAAGACAGCACATTACTACAATATGGTTTAGGGTTTAGGTAGACGCCATTCGCCTGCAGCGGTGGCCAACAATTTGGGAAGATATATCAGCTCTTTGAAACACAGAAACATCACTCTTTCCAGAGGAACGTCCCTGTCAGCTCTCTGGGACGCAGAAACATCTCTGATGTTGAATATGTTGGACAGACACCACTACTTGCCTGCAGAGGTGCCCAACAATTGGGGAAGTCCCATTGCTGCGTGCTGTTGTAGGTGGATGTAGCAACGCCCCCAGGTTGTATGAGACTTGAGTGCAAGAATGACTGGGTCACAGCTTCAGCTTGGGGACTGCCCAGATCTGCTATCCCCACCCACAGAGGGATGTACTGGGAGACGTAGCTGATGGTGTTGTTGTGCTGGCTGGCCGTCACTGGCCTCTGTGTGATGTCATCAATCATCAGATCAAACCACTTGCCTGCAGAGCAGCAATAATTTGGTGAGAGGTCTTGCAAGGGAACAATCGTGTGTTGTGCTACTGAGCTGCAGCGTTCACTAGAAGGTGAGAGACCAATGACACACGTTTGCTGACTGTATGGTTGTGTGCAGGATTGTCTGTCTGTCTGTCTGTCTGTCTGTCCATCTGTCCATCCGGTGGTCTGTCTGTTTGTCCGTCTGTCCATCCGTCTGTCCATCCGGTGGTCTGTCTGTTTGTCCGTCTGTCCATCCGTCCATCCGTCCGTCCGTCTGTCTGTCTGTCTGTCTGTCTGTGTCTGTCTGTCTGTCTGTCCGTCCGTCCGTCCGTCCATCTATTTCTGCCTGCCAATCTCAGCAGATGTCTTTCTGTCTCTGTGTGTCTGCTTGCCAACCTTTCTATGTGTCTGCTACGAGCCTATGGCGATGCTCTCTGCTGTGAGCGCAATGTTAGAGAGCATGGCCATGCACTGTCTGTGTACTATAACCATCTTAAATAGATATGCTGCAAAACACTAATATGTTACGCAAACGTGTAAGCATGCCGTCAAGTCATTGCAAACAACCTGCCTCCTATGATGCTGAGTCAGCATTGCTGACAACACGACTAAAATGGTGAATGTAGATGTAATTGTGCAATCACCATAGTCCTTGGAGGTGCTGACCTGCTGTCTGTTTGTACATCAACGCATTGATAGCCACCTTCCTGGCAGCTGCATAGCCCTTGAAACTGGTTGCCAGGCTCCCATTTCCCATCAAATCAGCCATTTCTGCCACATTGATCTCCATCTGATACAGGTACGCATTCAGCTCAGCTGGGATGATCTTGGTGGTCTGAATGGTGGTGATGTTGCTCGGATCGCTGAACCAGCGAGATGAGTAATCCATGCCGGACTCTGCACCTGATGCCAAATCGTGCCAAAGAGACTTCTGCTCGTCTGCAGACATGCCCTGAGCGCTTGTGTAGTCCTCCCTACAAGCACCAGAAACATGTGATTAGTAAGTATCTAACTAGAGACTGATCAGAGATTGATTAGTAGATGATTAGTGACTAGGCACTGGTGTATTCCTCATTCCAAGCACCATGAGCAGGTCATTAGTTAGTGATTGATGCTGATTGGTGACTGAACATGCAGCAAAGTCGCCTCGGAGCCTGTAGCTGCCTTTGATACTGCACACCATGACCTGGGCTTGATGTGCAACGCAGCCAAGTGGAACAGGCAAGAATGGACAGAGCAGCATGCAAAACTGACACAGTGACGCAGGATGTGACTCCAACAAGCCCAAGTATGCTGTCCCAGTCCCGATTTGAAGTTTGCTGTCCTATCCCCAACCTAAAGTGTGATTCTGGCCGTAGTGCAAACCAGTCAGCATAGTAGCATGACCAGTTGTAGCGATCGCTGGCGGTGGCCACTGCCACTTGCTTGAAGAGGGACAAGGTGGCAGAGAAGTGGCAGGCAGACAGGACAGACAAAAGGACCAACAAAGGATTATGCACACTGAAACAAGCGCTGAACGATACTTTCTGACAGCAAGAGGTATGACAGCATGAGGCAATGCAAAGGTAGAACTCAAAAGCAGGACTCACAAGTAGGACGCACAAGTCGGACTCATGAACAGGACACACAAGTAGGACTCACAGGCAGGACTCACAAGCAGGACTCAGAAGTAGATGACCTCAAAAGCAGGGCTCACAAGCAGAACTGAGAAGTAGATAGAACTCAACAGCAGGACTCACAAGAAGAACTCACAGGAAGGACTCACAAGCAGGACTCACAGGCAGGACTCAGAAGTAGATAGAACTGAAAAGCATGACTCACAAGAAGGATTCACAAAGAAGGGCTCACAGGCAGGACTCACAGGCAGGATTCACAAGAAGGATTCACAAGCAGGACTCACAAGCACAACTCAGATGCAGGACTTACAGGTAGGACTCTGGTCTTGGGGCAAACCATTCAGCATAGTAGCGCGACAGGTTGTAGCTGCCGCTGGCGGTGGCCACCGTCACCTGCTTGGGTGGTGATGTCCAGTACTGGTGCTCTGAAACCAGAAGAGGCAAGGCATAAGCTAGGAAGTCATCATCTTGTGTGGCTTCATACACCGCTAGCACCATGTTGCTCAGCATCGGCGGCTGACTGCAGCAGAAAGAAGAATAACTTGGAAGAGAACTGCTCTTTGGGGTGAAAGAAACATTGTATTTTCCAAAAATACACATGTTTCATTGTGTCAATCTATACCCAGAACAAGCACTGCATACTCAAAACTGTTTGGCACAGAGATTCTGTTGATGCGGCCACGAAAAGCATGCTTAGCATCGGTCAGTTGAACAGTGGCTGGCAGCAGAAGAGGCAATGCATATGCAAAGCAGTCACCAGCTGCACCTCTGTGAACACTCTCTGTACTAGCAATCTTTGAGCTTCTGTTGACATGGTGTCCGTCACTCATGGGAGTACTGTCACCAGAATCATGCAGCAGAGTGCTTGGGTGAGTAAACGACAAGTACATTACACGTCACATGTACATGTGCAAAGATGCTGTCAAATGTTACATGACGGCACATCTACATGTTACACGACATGTAAGCAGATGACATGTGCGAAATACCTCCTGTTTATATAGTACACACGTGCACCGTTTGGCACATGTCCATAGGTTTCCAGCAGCGACAGCAGGTTCCTGACTTCGCTGGTGGCGGTTTCTGTCATGCCGCTGACTAAAAGCCCTTTTATGACCCAGTAGCTGTCCCAGTAGTACAGCTCCCTGAACCGATCCCCAGGGGTTGCTGTGATCCCCGGCAGCGGCAGCAGGCTGTGCAGCTGTGGCTGTGTCAGAACCGACTCATTGACCTGCAAGTAGCCAAAGCCAGCTTCAGCTTTCACTGCATTAGGAAACAGCTGTGGATGATTTCACAGCTGTTCCAATGGTACGGTTCTCTGAACCTCTCCTGGATTGCTATGATTTTCAGTGGTTGGAAGGTGGTCTACCATGTGGTCCTGGACGTACCTAGCTCATCATGAGCTGGAAAGCGTCAAATTATTACTATTGTTACAATTACCATGTCTGAGCAACCAACAGCCCGATGCTACAGTATGTTATGATGATTTTAATGTCAACTTGTGCTGCAGTCTCAGGTTCTGGAACCACCCTCAGCTTCCAGCTGAATTGCAAGCTGATCCTGGGATAACACATGCCAGATTCGGATTTGTATTGTGTCATAAGTCACTGCTGATCCCTGCCAAAAACTGTTTACTGGCAAAGTTAGCGGGCATCGTGATCAGCGCGTATGGTGAGCTGCTGTGCAGAATGCTGCATTGTTGATACTGATGCTGCAATGCTTGCAATACCATACTTGAGAGCGGAGATCAATGACTGCTGGAGTTCTTAGGAGCGTTGCAGAATCAGTCTCATCTACAAGGAGGAGGAGCCCACTGGCGGGCAAAGAGAGCATCTCTTATAGTGCCATACCTCACGACAGAGGTCCTGCCACAAGTCATTGACTGCCAGGGCCCACTGCCGGATAGCGGGCTCAGTTACATTTGGCAAGAAATTGTCCGGCTCTGAGGAGAAGTCATCTGGTACAGCAGCTTCAAAGTCGCTGCCTGCTGTGCCAAAGTTTGCGGCCAAGAACTCTTGTAGGGTCTCATTGGCGGGGAAGCGATTGCTCTGCTTGGGCAGGGCATTAAAACTGGCATTGACTGTGGCAGCATCATACAATAGTGGAAGGTCCCTACGCATGCCAAGTACAGCCTTCAGCAGCTTTGAACCCTGCTGCGTCGGCAGCATATTGGTACCCTGCATGCTTGGTACCAAAATTAACAGCCAATCACGAGTGTGCAGATGCACAGTGGTCAGCAGTGCCTGGGAGTGGCAGGCGCAACAGCTGGTAGCCATGCTTGGCTTGTGAAACACAGACTGCACACGTGCATAAATTGCAGCTGAGGGCTCACACAAACGTCTTGGAGTCGTTGAAGACGGCCATCAGCTCCACAGCTTGCTGCAGAGGGCCGGACGTCCATATTGTGTTGCTGTCGTTTGAGCTGCAGCAACATGTTGCACATCAGCAGGCCTACGGGCAAAACTTTCACTAGGGCAGGCTAAGGTGTGGTGCTGTTACGAGCGCAGACACACGCCTGGTGGTTCTTGACATCCGGCCCCTCTGAATAAGCCATGAAGAAAGGCTTCAACTGTGGTCAATTGCCGATGACAAACGAGCACTTTGACCCAACATTGATGCTGTTAAAGGTTGCATGATGGATCTTGACGATGGGCATAATGTCGGAGTCGTGCAGATAGATCCGCAAGGATGTAAAGGGTGGACAGCTACACAAACCTACTGGGACACAGGAACATGGACAAATCGTCGAGTGGGCGAGGTCTCAAGCGCAGCTGCAAGCCGTTTCGCTACAGCACTGCTTTTGTCAAGCATGGCCCGGGCCCGTCCAACTTGGCATGCAGTACTTTCCGGGCACGGACAGCTTATTTCAAGACGTCCCCGATAGTCAATGTGCATGTGCTTGCCTTGCTTGCGCCATGGCCACGGACGTTGCCGTCAATATGAAGGCACTGCAGATCTTGCCCACGGCGAGACGGGCCGGCATGCTTCCGCCGACGGACCAGCTTTGCCGGTAGTCCTAACAGTGTGCTCCGGTTAACTAGGATTCGTCAATTTGGGGGCCCGCTGTATAAATATGCGCCTTCTCCCGCTTGCGGCAGCGGTCGAAAAACATGCTGACTAGATTACTAATTTTGCCGATATCCAAATCCAAACCCACATGACAAAGGGCATATTTACGGGCGATTTCAGTTAGTGAAATTGGGAGTGCAATTGCGACATGTCAAACTGCAATACAACCTCGTGCTCTTCAAATCTCAGCGACAGGCCGTGATCCAAGGGCGTCCTGCCCCTCTAAGCTCTGGCAAGGGTTATGGTAGTCTCTGCTGGCACAGCGTAGTCGTTCAGGGCTAACTTTGCAGCCTCCCGCAGATTGCCATCTTGGAAGTTTTGGTGAGTGATCACCTTACATCGGGCCTCGGCACACCTGTAGGGGGCCACGAACGCGTCCTCGAGTCGCATCTCCGACTTGGCTGATGGAATTGCTTTGCTGGACGGGATAGCCAGGCAAGCCCGAGTCCTTAGACTGCTCATGTCTGCATCAGGCAGCGTTGTATTGAGCGTTCACAGTGCACAATGCATGCTTATATGCACATGCGTCGACTTCTACTCGTCCTAATCTGACTCGTCCTAATCGTGCACGCTGCAGACACATGGGGGACACGGTCAAGCTCCCAGATAGCTTTGATCTTGCATGCTTTAGGCTGCTGCACAAGACAGCTGAGCTCGTGAGCAAAACTTCGGCTCATGCCTTAGTTGTTTTTTCCGACAGCAAAAACCAGTGTCAGTACTTCGCGTCTCCGCATCTCTAGACAGTGTTCCTGAAGCCAGCAGCTGCAACTTTCTTCCGCAAGCAGCTGGTACAGCAATTCCACGACAGTCAAATAGTCAGGTCAAATTTCATCCCTTTATGCCAGCAGACAGCATGTGCCTATGTGCCTGAGAACAAAAAGCGAGCCGCTCAGTGGGCAAACAGCACACAGTGGCTTAGGCGAGCTGCAAAGCAACCTACTCAAACAGGGCATTCTTTATGTACATATATGGAGGCGACAAGCTAGAGAAGCATCAAGTTGCAGCACCTCAGCTGAGCAGCATATTTGATTCAACAGGTTAGGCTGACTTCGTTCAGAGCCTAGTCAACACAGCCACAGCTGCTGCTGATGAAGCTCGCCCTGACAGAGACGGCAGCATGACAGCCGGGACAAGTACCCAGTCAAAGCCAGCACCAGCACGTAAACGTCCGCGACGGTCTACAGAAGCACCCGCAGCAAGCTCAGACAGTGCTCCAAAGTGTGTTGCAAAGCATGCCGCAGAGCATGACGGCATGGCAGCTCTTGGCAATGCAGACTGGTTTCATGCTGCACTGTCTACCAACCCTGCCACATACATGGTACCTTTGACTTCAGAAGCATGGGCCTTGCCAGACTACAATGTGCACTCAAAGAAGCTTGTTGCTGCCCGGCCAGTTCAAGTCTGTCAAAACAGTTGATGTACATTTGACTCTTTGCCGCTCACAGCCAACAAATTTAAATCGAAGCGTATACCAGGGCTGCCATTGACAACTGTGTTTGTGTACAGGTCACCAAGTACAATGGCAAATACCAGTGCACTTGCAAAGCCTTCAGGCTTTTGGCTGGCTCAGATGCCCACCAGTGTCTGCACACTGTCCATGTGCGTGATCATGCACCAGATGTTGTCTTTGCTGAGCCACATGAAGTTGTCACTATCAGGTCACGCTTGCCAAACAGTCTTCCAATTGCGTACTGGGTAGAAGATGCATTTGTGACTCAGCCAAATGCAACCAATGATGTCCTCAATTGCAGCCATGACTCTCACAGAAGCTGCTGCGAGCATGTCACCGCTGTCAGGGTACACTTAGATGGCTTCTGTCCTGAGCTTGGCATTGATGATGCTGATGACCTGAATGCAGCTGAGGTGGGTGTTAGCCCTTACATTGGGTTCCATGCTTCCTCAGTCAAGCTTACACAGCTAGAGGTCTCATTTCTGCCTGCATGTACAGGCTCAGGATGCTTATGACGACATGCGAAAGCGTCAATTAGCCCAGACAGAAGATGTGATCAATGACGATGTTGATCCATGCTTGCGCCCCTGTGCCTCACCCCGGGACTGCTTTCCAAGATGGCCTCTTTCATTTTAGTGACCATTCATGCATGGCGCTGCGCATACTGTATTCGTATGCAGATCAGTACACACAAGATGGCAAACCAGTTTCAGCGTTTGTGCGTGATCGCAACTGTGACTATGAAGGCTATGTGCCTCCAGGCTACAGTAGCAATGGAGGCATCACCTTTGCCTCACCAACGCTGTTCAGACAGATCTACTATGCTTGGGCTAGCAGGCTTGAGTTGTGCTATATTTTCAAGTGTCCTATATGTGGTGACAACCCTGAGGTGCTCATTGGCGATGCAACATCAGAAAGCATTCAGGGAAAGTACTACTCTGGTGTACCCATCACAGAAGTCCCTGAAGATCCTGTGACAGCACCCAGGGCACACATGAGGACTGACCGCTGCCTTCTCAAATCTCCAGCAAGTCGCAAGAAACTTGCCGTCTTTGCAGGTACCATCATTGCAAGCAGCACCACTTCTTGCATCACAGACACTGATTCTGCAGAATGGACTGATTTACTTGAAGCTGTAGAGCCTGTTCACATGGCTAAACTGCTGACAGATATCAATGAGCATGCATGCAAGCTTGTTGTGCACCAACAAAGGCATCTGTCTGTGATGCTGAAGTCGATGGCTAGTGACAGCCCTGTTTTGTCATACTTGCCACATGCAGCTGCTGAGCCAAACGAGATATGCCACATCGTCGTCCAGATCGTCGTCAGCAAGTCTGAGACCAAAACCAGTGTAGCAAGCTGGCTCCACCAAATTTGTCTTTACACAACGAAGGAATACGTCGACTGACTTGAAATGTGACCCTTATGCGCTTCAATACGCGATCACTCTTGAACTTGTTGGCTAGCTAATCTAGGGCAATAGTACGACTTTGTAGTCTCTCCAGCAGAACACCCTGTACGCAACAACAGCACAACTGGACTGGCCATGGCGGCACAATCAAACAGGCCTAGTACACGGGCCTAGTGCAAGTCTACAAATCTGTTCTTGACCTGTGCCTTGTCTGCGCCACCGGGCAATACTGTAAGTCACCACATGGCTCTGAGCAGCAGTCCAGCAGTTATGGGACTGGTCCGGCAAACTTAGTCCACAGCGCCAGCTGCAAAACCTTCAGGCCGACTGTGCTTTGACCTGGGTGTACTTTTGGCAGTTGGGAGCCTGCAGCAAGCAAACACCATTGGCAACAAGGCCCTGAACATGAGTAAGAAAGAGGCCAGTGCTTCTGTGAAGTCATCCACTGAGTTGTTGCGTGCCACACCTGCTGTGAACACATCTGCCGCTAAGCTGCAGTAGCAAATAGTGGCCATCGCGCTACTTCTGTGTTGACTGTGCGATCGTCATCATAACGTATTCATTTCGCAAGCAGAAACGCAGATGAGCAGCTCATCACAATCACTTGATTTTTCCCTGTCAGCCAGTCTGCTAGTTTATGTCTGTGGCAACTGCTGCATGCTCCTGCTGCCATGCTGGCAGACACCACAGGCAAGCATGTGTGCATCTGTGCATCTCTGCATGAGGACTCTATTGCTCCAGGTGCAGCAGTGACTCCCAAGGGTCATTCAAAGCTTCATTCCCCTCAGCAGCTTCTGTCGCAGATGCTGCTGCAGGCACTGTGACGCACAAGCCTTAACATGTAAACCACACAGTTGAAGCAGTGGTGTGTTCTTGTAAGCAGGCAGTTGCCAGTCGGCATACTTCTTCTGCACTGTACTATGAGTCATGTGCAGCATTGACCAGTCAACAGTGTAGACTGTTAAAGGCGTCTTGTCAACTTTTGCTGCTGCTGCTGATGCTGCTGCAGCTGCTAACTTAGCTGAAAGAAAGTGTATTTGCTGACCTGCTAACCGGTCAGCAGCCTGCACCCAGCATGTTTTTCCGAAAAGCTGCAGCAGACTGCTAGATACAATGTGCAAGCGACCAATCCAGCGCCAAGGTCAGATATTGTGGAACTGAGAATACCTGATCTTGGTATATAGTCATCAATGATGGCATATGGCGATTAGTTGATATTTACCTTGGTCTAAGGCTTGCTGGCACGATTAGTCATGTGATGCATGCACTGCAGTGCAAGGTAAGTCTATACAGGTATACAAATACAGGCTTGTTAGGTAGCACCGTGCGTGCACATGCTACTCATCAGCCAACACGCAACTGCATCAACTCAAGCATGCCTGTACACTCAGCAAGGTTTGATTACTGCTGAAGGCACAACGTAGGGACTCTTGTGATGGTACATGTTGTTGCACGTAAGGCCAGGATGTCGCAGAAAGGTTTTTACCTGCCAAGGCTTAGACAATTGCTGCCCAAGAGTAACAGCCAAATCCATCGCAGCAAGCATGAAAATGAAGTTTCTTTTGAAGGTCCACATTGTACACAACCGTATTTATATATACACAACTGTGTACAACATGTGGCAACCGATAAACAACGTAAAACCACATACCATCAGGGCTTGCAAGCAAGCTTGCTTGAATAATCGTTGCACACTAGGTCGTAATCTCTATCATAGTTATGTGATGCAAAGACCATGTCCGACTGGCTTATATCTCTTAACATGCAGTCTAAAAGCTTCTGATGCGTTACTGGCCGAAGGGAAGCAATACGCTGCAAGAACTCCCAGCGCGGCAGCAAAATGCCCTTGACTGATGCCCGTAAAATTTTTGGATGCCGGACAATCATGTCTCTCGGCACATGCATGGTGACAAAGATATAGTGCCATTTCTCTTGGCGCAGCACAGTTGTCCAATTGGCGTTGAGCAGCTCCGGCGCAGAGACGACCATATCAATTGCTTGTGTTGAACTACCTCCTAGCTGGGTGAGAGTCACAATATTTGCATCTATGCGAGCAGGTGTGCGTGACAAAAGAGTAGGATGGCCACAGACAATGCTGTGCAGACGTTGTTTTGTCAAATTGAGCCATAACAAAAGGTGTTCTGCCCGGAGGGCCAAAGATGATGCGGCAATGGTAAAAAGACCGCTGCGGAAAGCCCTAATAAGAGAATGCTTTGTGCCCCCAAGACTTTGCAGGTATGTGCATACACCTTGCTGGGCAGCAAAACTTGCTCCCCAAAGCCTGACAGAGCTATCCGGGGTTTTCAACAGAATGTCAAGCAACTCACTTGAAGCCTCAGGGACCCCAAGCACCTGGGCAAAGAAAGCCAACCTTTGCTGTGTCTGCTGACTGCTGCTGAGTAAAATTGAAGGTTTTTGACAGGTGTGCACTTAATAGACTTTTCACCCTGAAACTGGCATGCTCTATTCATGACACAGATTGGACAGGGGACGTCTGGGAGATCATGCATGACTACAGTAAGACATGTGCGTGAAGCACAAGATTTGTCATGAGATCAAGCATTCAGCTGGCACTGCAATCTTTGACCCAGTCAACATACACTCAGCAGAGATGTGATTCTGAGTTCACAGCATGCATGGACAGCATTGCAAAGAAGAAGAAGTTACCTTGCCAAATGCAGCAACCAGCTCCTCACGCTCCAGTCTGACAACCTACACAGCAGGTGACCCTTGCTTGCTGCCTTCATAGAAGTTCTCATAGTCGCTGAACATGTTGTGGAACACCTCCAGATCCACCTTGCTGTCAAAGTAGACAGCTTTTGTGCAGCCAAATTGTATGCCTGTAGGCAATAAAGCTTCTGAATTAAACGAAACTTCTTTCAGCCTATTATAACTGCATTAGCGATGAGTTGCTGTCAAGCGCACGGAGCAGAGGACAAGTGGAAACATCAGGCAAACAGACAATGCATGCATAGGAGTTTGAACGTACTGGCTTTCATCTGTTCTACTGCATCCTTCTTGAATGCCATCTGTCCGTCCTTCAGCATCGTGGCATGAGACTTGTCCCAGTCCCTCTCAGCAGCTGTCCTCTTTCTGCAGTATGACTCAGCCAAATTCGCATGGATCAGCCAAGACTGTCATTGCAGACGAGATCCGGCTGGCCTTGTTGCGGCTCCCTGAGAGACCCTTACCTTGATTTACTTGTTGCCTTCCTGGCAGCTGTGTCCTGTGCTGCGACTGCAGAGGATTTGAACGGGCCAGAAAAGAAGAGACGCTGCTCAAGGGCTTCGACCTGTTTCTGCAGCTTATTGACCTCCACGCTCTTTTCTGCAGGAATAGCACCGTGTTACAGTGAGCATCATCTTCGGAGAACATGCAGTAGCGGTAAGCTGCTCGGTGCACGGCCCGTAGTGCAGTGCAGATGGTGCTAAGCAACGGACCTGAGAGCTTGTTTGCTGCGTTCTCTGCCTCATTTCTGGTTCGAAATGATTGTCACAGCAGCTATTTTGTGTCTCTGCAAGGCAGCAACTTCTTCCGCTGTCACTGACGTGTTTGTCGGGGCTTGAGCAGTGCATGCGGCCATGCCGACTTGCAGCAGCTACCGAGTCTATCTGTAGGTATACAGGTTGCAATGCTCTTGAACGCGTGAGCAGGTGCAGCGAGTTTATGCAATCAGGAGGTCGACCAGCGCACCTATTCCTGCAGCAAGGTCAAATCTTGTTCGAGCTTTCAAACCTGTCGACCTAAAGTTGGCTTGCAGCATGCACAGCATGCTGACACTTGACATGATGGCATAAACTATATGCTGGTGCCATGTCATCTCATGAATAGTACAGGGAAAGCGCTAAGCTAACAAAATGCTTTGACTACATCTCACAACGATCTGGCGCAATACAGTGCATGCTACACATTAATATTACGCGCAAAATTTCAAGCACCCGATCATGATGTGAACGCTGTACCTGCACAAGTCCGACTGAGTTGTCTGTACAACAGCACTTTACCACACACTGAACCAGGTACAAAACTTCAAAAAAGGGTTTATCAGCAGGAGATGTGCTAGCCAGACTGAAATATCAATCGATAGGGTGATAAGAGCAGACGCTGGGGAGGCAACGGCCTACAGCCCACAAACTACTGCACACATCACAGACGCTCACACAGATGCTCATCTCATGAATGCACTTTTGAAACCTGCGTCCACAAGTCCTAACTACAGCACACAGCTGAAATTGACAGTTACACATTGTACTTCAGCACAATCATGCAGAAACTGCAGGGAAGCATTCTTTGCACCAGAGTAAAATTGACCATCAGGTCACCCTCTGTACATTCTATACCAACAATACTAGTGTACACACAGCAATCTGCATGCCCCAGCAAAGGCATGTCAGTGCTGTGTTGAAGCCTGCATGCATCATCATTGATGGTATGAACTCATGTGGCAAAGGTCCATCTCTTTGTCTGTAAGGCGGCCTCAGGAGCGTTCGATGCTTCTCCTGCACCATGTTGTAGTGATGTGTTTTGTCATCAGTAGTGACTCAACATGACTATAAACTTGCCAACGACACAATCATCAGCTTCAGACCCAGGGTCCTTGTCAAGGGTTGCCAGTATTTCAGCCATGACTAAACAGGCCCACGGAGTGCAGGACCGCCACTCATCATCAGCCCAGATCCTGAGGCTGTTGACGCTTCTTCTTCGTCATGTTCCAAAGCTGCTGCTTCTTCATCTTGGCTCCCAATGGAGGTCTCCTCATCATGTTCAAGCGCAACCGAGTCCTCGTCCACACTGCCAGTCTCTTCCACATCAGGATCCGGTGCTGCTGCGTTGTCAGCACTGCTAGTGGAGCCTGCTTCCTGCATGGCAGTGAGATGTGAAACAAAATGTGATATTGTTCAATTTATTTACTTTTATCTCTTCTCACAGGAAAAATTCAAGGTAAAATCTGTATCAGGCATATTATTCTCCTGCAGTGTCCTTTATTAGCAAACCTACCTAGCGGGGTAGCGAGCAGTGTGTAAATTGGTCCTTGCATCGCTGAACATGAATGGGCAGAGCTCTGCAGACTTGAGCAGAAGTTGTTGTTCACAGTTCATCAACCACATTACACTCTGCCACTGCTGACTTTGACACAACACGCTGAAGGACTGCGTGCTTGCACAGACCCAAGATATGAGTCTACACGACTGCAAGTCTGCCAACACACTTTCAGTGTCACTGGCAGACATGCAGACGCTGAGACACACACAAGAGTGCACGAGGACAGACAAGGACTGTCCTGCACGTACCTAGCTCATCATGAGCTGAAAAACGTTAATATTATTATGATTAGACATACCTGGTCACTGGGGTCGGTCTCCTCTAGGTCAAAGGCAGCCTTTCCAGAATCCTCGTTCCATCGCTCTGGGACCGGGAGCGGACCTGCACTTCACATCAGCCCTTGAACAGATTGTCAAACCCATAGGGAAGCTCGAGCCCCATGACTAGATGCAGAGATGGTGCGATCTAAACCATCTTCCTAATGTAGAAACGTGTTTCTGTTGTCCCCAGGCGTTTCTGAGTTTGAGTTTCCACTGTAGGGATGGACGCTTCTGTAAAAATATAGACGATTTGGGATTGAAAACAGCAATCTGCAGCAATACGATGCTGCCATGTCTGCGGTTGCTCAGACTCCCCATTCACCTCTAGCATTTGAGAATTTGCAGCGCTGCATCAAAGGCCTGCGATGCGTTGTCCATAAGCACAGCATCAACTGGTGTCCACATGCATTGCAGATTCCTGGATAGGACAACACAACAACAAAAGACAAAAGAAAACAGGAAGCATGGTGCAGTAACAGTCCTTTAGAGAGAAGCATGGAGTGGCCAAAGCTTCCCTATGGCCTTGGAAAGACAACAAGCTGTAAACAAGGTTCCTTGCTGTCTGTTTCATGGGGTACCAAATAATATAACCATGATATATATGACTTCTTAGCTACGTATCGATTGCATGATGACCCAGACGTACTTTGGACGACACAAGCAACACAAGCCACAACATATGCAGCTTCACTGAGAGCTAAGCTCACCTTTTGGGCTTGAGTTGGATGTGGATGGGTAGTCTGAGTCAGTGGTGGACACAGCAATGTTGGCCAGAGCTTTACTACGGATGATCTGCAGCATGCTCTTGCTACTCCACATGCTGCCCTTCACTGTCAAGTACTCGCTGGCCAGGGTCCTGGTTGTCATGGTTGCTGCATCTAGCAATGGTTGGCCCTGCAGAGAGCAGTCAGCTCTTGTGTTCAAAAGATGCAGCAAGTGCTTGATAAGGGCTGTTGTAGTGTAGAGTGCTCTTGCTGCCTGACATGCTGTCCTTTACTGCTGTCAAGTACTCGCTCAGTTGTCCAGCAATGGTTGGCCCTGCAGAAAGCGGTCAGCTATTGTGTCTAAAAGATGCAGCAAGTGTTTGAATAAGTGCTGTTGTAGTGTACGGTGCTTTTGCTGCTTGACATGCTGTCCTTTACTGTCAAGTACTCGCTGGCCAAGGTGTTGGTATCATGGCTGCTGCATGCAGCAATGATTTGCCCTGCAAAAGGCAGTGCACCCGTGTGACAATGAAGAGTTGCATTCACCTGAGATGCATGCCACAAGCATGCTGCAACGCTGACATCTGCCATTGCAAGGTGTGAGCATGCCGCTTGCTGCAGGAGGAGGACAGCAGCAGCAGCGGAAGCAGCAGCAGCAGCAGCAAAAGACGAGGACTAGATGAAAAAGTCGGGAAAAAAAGAAGAAGCCAAGTAATAGAGTCAGAGGGACGAAGCAAAGCAGAAGATCACCTGAGATGTATGCCGCAAGCACGCTAGCACGGTGGCATGGATAATGGCGACGCTGCGGTCCACATTTGTGTTGTCCACTTTTGGGATCATGTGCTTGTCTGCACGCCGACACAAGTAGTCCTGCAGCATCAGGATTGAAGGTCAACCATTATGTGGATACCTTTGGCAGTGGCATGATTTGTGATCAGTACAATGTACATGACAACATGACAGCTCTGATTGTGGATGCCCCTAGAAAGTCTGCTGCTTGCTGAGCATGCATGCAAAGCATGCAAAGCAGGCAGGCCATGCAGAGCAGCACAACAGACGACAGGGTTCCATAAGTAGCTTGCCCTTAAAAAAAGGAATTTCCATCATTGCAAATGAGCTCATTAGCAAAGCACAATACAGCGTTCTGTGCATGTGACATTTGAGGCGTTTTGCACTACGTACAGGCTCGTTTGTTACCTGTATGGTGCGTATGTTGCGTATGTACTTGACATATCTATTGGCTGCTGGATCCAGAGTCATGTACTTGGCTCTCACCTGCAGAGTCACATGATCAAAGTTAGGGTTTGGGGTTGGGTCACATGACCAAACTTAGGGTTTAGGATTGTGTCACATGAGCAGCCTCTGCCCTACAAGCAAGCATCAGGATCAGAAAGTTTCCTTCAGACACTTCAGAGCTGTTTTGATGTTGGATCTCATTTCACGCCTTTCTCATAAGCTGACATGCCTTCAGCCAAATCTGATACTGCAAGTCATAAGCAGGCACTGAATGCCGACAACATAACATCTGAATAGGGCAAGCAAACAGTAATTTGCACATGGATGGCGCCAAAATTTACCCAGCAGCGTCAATACATGGTAAGGAATGAAGCACTTTAGCATGCAACTGTCACGGTCTGGCTGTTGTGTTTGGCCTTGTGCAAAATTGGAAGCAGCAAAGTACTGCTCTTTGTTAAGGAGTGAGGGTTGTAGTCAGTTGTTTGTTCCAACTTGGCAGACGCATTTGCCAAGTTGAATAGACACCTGATGCTCCTACCCCAAAATGCTACTTCATCTATTTCAATAGCTTCTCAACACGCCAAGTCCTTTAAACAAAACCTAGTCTTCCACTAAATACCCCTAAATTTAAATCATTTGGGCTCATTTTGCCCATCCTTTGTGAAAAGACAGGGTAACAAATACTGCTGAAACTACCTTGCTCTACCCTGTCGACGGTATACTGACAGCAATTGCATTAACATCATTCAGTAATTATTGGTAATGTGGACAGCATGTGTGACATAACTTATAATATATGCATACAAATATACACCATGTGCACACACATATGCTGATACATATCTACACACATATGCATATCATGCATCACATGTTCTTTACATGACAAGTATTTCTTATATACTTAGGAAAAACCCTAAGGCCAATCTATATTCAAGATCTATAATTAGGGTACACCCTAAGGCCAACCTCACTTCTTGAGAAAGGTTTGTTCTGAGTCTTACGACTCGGCACCGACACCAAAAACTACTCCCACAGTCCTGCTGGATGGTTGAATGTGAGCAAGTCGACTAACCAATACAACTGCTCAAGCACGGGCTCCTAGAGTTGCAAGGTTCAGTCCACTTGCTCACAGACAAGCATCCAGTCTGACCGAGAACCTACCTTTGGTGTTGGTGCCAAGATGCAAAGCAATCGAGTCAGCAGTGGGGCAGATTAGAAGCTCTTCTCAATTCCGAAATGCCTGTTTCAATTCAGAAACTCCCATTCGATAGTGGGAATCTAAACTCAGAAACGCATGGGCACAATACAAACGCAGTAGGGCAGACTGAAAGCTAGAAAGTTTGTGTGTTGATGAAGGCACACACAACTTATGTTTGTCATGATTTTGTCAGGAACTGCTTCATGTAGATCACTCTTCTCCATCCCAAAACGTCTATTCCAGTTCAGAAACTCCCATTCTACGGTGGAATTTTAAACTCAGAAGCGCTTGGGGACAGTAAGACAAGTGTTTCTACATGGTGGAGATGTGTCATTTACAAAGTATGCGTGTTGATGAATGTACACACATTTCCTTTCTGGCAGGCTTTTGATAGGAACTGCCTCATGCAGACCAGGACCAAGACTGATTCCATACACATGTTTGGATGGGCCTAGCAAATCGTAGACATGATGATGATGACGAGGATTAGTATCTTGTTGCAAATTATGTTTGAAAACACAGCAGCAACTTCACCCCTTTTGTTTCTGCAGGCTCTAAAGTCATAAGATACAAAGGAAAGGTTGTTGTGAAGCAGCATTTCACAACACTTGTGATCTCAGAGGTTTGTGCTTACTGCAAAGCGCTCTTTGTGCTTGTCTTCGTTGGAAATATAAATGAGAAAGGGTACTATGGTCGGGTGGCGCTGCATCAGCTGCACCACAAAGTTGAGGCTCAGATGCACACCCTCACAGACCAGGCTCTCGTGCCGAGCAGCACAGCTGCTGATCAGCCTGTCCAATGACTCCATCACCATCTCACTCTGAGCTTTGTAACCCTGCAAATGTCAAAGATGCCACGTGGGTGCAAGATTACTACACAGGCCTCAGATGCACACCCTCACAGATCAGGCTTGCCGTACAGCTGCTGATCAGCCTGTCTGAAGATTCCAACACCATCTCACACTGAGCTTTGTACCCCTGCAAACATCAAAGACATTAGCTGCAAAAGCAGTGCAAGGCTACTGCAAAGGTCTCAGATGCATATTCTCACAGACTGGGTTCTCCTGCTGTGTGACACAGCTGTTGATCCGATGTTGACAGCCTCACCCTCATCATCTCATTCTGAGCTTTGTAACCCTGCAAACATAAAAAACTTAGGCAGCAACAGCTATGCAAGACAGCTGCAGAGGTCTCAGATATACAATCTCACAGACCAGGCTCTCATGCTGTGTAGCACAAATCAGCCTGTCAAAGCAATTTCATCACCATCTCACTCTATGCCTCGCATCCCTACAGAAGTGCAGCAGGACATGCTTACAATGCAGGGGCTTCAGATGCATGTCCTGATGCTGAAGAAGCACAACTGCTGAGCACCCATCAATGATTTGCAGCATGCATGCTTGCTAGCTCATGTCATGCAGCAGTAGGCATGCACAATCTTGGTGCTTAGTATTCCCTTTTCTGCACTGCTGTCCTCTTGAGCATACTGAAGAACTTTGTGTTCATACAGTTGCACATCTGTTGTCATACCAAACGCTAGGGGAAGACACGTGTTTGATGAATACAACTAATGACTACGCGAACAATGCCTGCACTGCTGGTACACTTCAGGGAGACCCTTCTTGGTTTGTTTACATCTTTTCTTCATATACCACTCCTGCAAAATATCCCAAACGGAGAGAAAACGCAGGGGTGGGGGTGGGGGGGGGGCGGGGGGTTACCTTGACAGCTCTTTTCTTGGCATCCCAGCGGGCACTGGATTCACTGGTGCTGCTGCTGTAGCTGGTGGAAGGGGTGCTGTCCTGGGGCGCCGTCTCACTGGACTGTATGTGATCACCAGCCTGCATGCACCCTGCCTCTCTCAGTACATAGCAGGTACATATGCAGTTCCACATATCTTGCAAACACAGTAGGGTGGTTGTTGTCTTTGCTGTTATCGATATTGTTATTGCTGCTGCTATTGTCAATGTTATTGTTACCGTTATTATTATTGTGATCATTATAATCACCAGCATTGTTATGATTGTTACTAGTATTAGTATTATAAATATTGATGATGTTGTTGTTTCTGTTGTCACTGTTACTTGTTATCATTATGACTATTTCTATTACTGCTATTGTTATTGTTGCTACCGTTACTATGCCTATTTTTATTCTCGCTGAGGTATTCTGGCAGGGTGTTCTGCTGAGGTATTCTGCTGAAGTATTCTGCCATTATTCTGCATAATTAGCATGCGTACTGCGCAGTGCACAGCAGGTACATAGCAGCTCCTGATGCATACCACCTGCAGCTGATCACTTCTTATACTCAGTCTCACAACAATCAGACCAATACACAGCTTTTGCAACACCGTTCGTCAGCATACCAGACCATCAAACAGCCATCTGTGATGTGTCTTGTCACATGCTCACTTTTGCAAAGTATTTGACAGCACAACGACAACTACATCATGACACAAGACCTAGACTTACCATACCCAGTAACAAGTCTCATACCCAGTAACAAGTCTCACCTGACAGCACAGCTACATCATGACACAAGACCTGAGCTGCAACCCATACCCAGTGCGGGTCCTCACCTGGTAGGTGGAGGCCCACAGCAGTGGGTTCTGGTCTTCTGCTGCAAAGCTGCGCAGCATGTGGCGGATGTTGTCTGTGCTCAGCACTGTTGTGATGCCCAGGCGGGCAGCCAGCAGCCCAGCCAGGGTGCTCTTGCCAGTCCCACTGGTGCCAGCAAGCAGCACTGCCACACTTGAGCGCTGCTCCTGAATGCTGCAGAGCACCAACCACATCGGGTGAGACTGGATGGCCCCTTCATTTGCACTGTTGTTGTTGCTTGCGCTTTGTTCAAGCTGCGCTTCTTCGTGCCACATGATCTCCATCACATAGTCAACGCTATGGCTCAGATGGGTGTATACAATGGTATCTTACACACATGCACTTCATGGGTGGGTAGTGGCATGTGCTACGCACTCGAGCTTGGTGACTGATTGCAGACCTCCTGTCCACTCAGATGCGTGGTGAGACGGTGCAAGGCTCACAACTGGCGCTTCGAGATGTTTACCCATAGACTGTGTTGAATGTAGGCTGGGAACAGTTACCTGCATGCATTTCTGAAGTCTTGGCTGTCGGCTGGCTTCTCTGTGTATGCCTCCAGCTGCGCAATGACCAGGTCCTCAAACTCCTGTCTACATAGAGCTATTGCTGGTCCGGTTCCTGCGTATCAATTGTATCAATCATTACGATGTGGTGCAAGAACACCAATGGCTCAATGAAGTGAAAAGGTCAGTGTCAGTGGTAAAAAGCTTGTTGAAGGCGAAACAAAAGGGGACGCTCAACAGCAGGCTTTCTTGGGGTTGGTATGTTAGAAATTGTAAATGTAATAATCTACTGAGATAACTGCAGCCTGATGCGGGAAGAGTGTGCCTGCAGGTCCAATGCTGATCACCTTCGGATCGCTGAAGTCTGTCTTGCAAGGGACTCAAAGACGCTGGGAGCAGATCCCGACCAGCACCATTCAGCTCCTCATCCAGTACTCTGTACACACGCTCACTGACCTGCAGAGATACAAAGCTCCTGAGTGAAGGGACGGCTCCATGTTTGCTGATTGACGAGTGTTTGCGAACCTTATGAGCTGTCCTTGGTTTGCAACCCATGAGCTGCAGGGTGCTGCGTAGCATGCTCTTGGTGTATCTGTGAGGCTTATAGTTGCTGCGAGCTTGGACGTCCGGTGGATCACCGCCATCCGTAACTAGCAAGACGGATACTGTCTCAGACGACGAACGCTGTGTTGCTTCTGCCATGCTTAGGTCAGTGCATATGGGCCTCTGGGAGTTGGACAGACGAAGCTGCGTGTCGATTGCCACGGCTTGACATCAGCAACTTACATCGGCGGCGCTCAAGAGCAAAAGTGTTCAACGCATCTGCATGTCCGGGCCAGGGTGTTCCTGTTACAACTGATCAGACACGACAACTGCGCTGTCGGAAGGGCTGTGGCACACCCCACCTCATCAACTGGGATCAGCGCTGATTGTGCAGATCCAAGCTTGAGCGATCGCTTCAAGAGTCGAAAGAAGGCTTGATGGCGCAAGCGAGATGTCTGGAATGCGCAGAACCGTTCACAAGAATTTTCTCCGAGTGCTTTCGGCCTCGCACACACGCTGCTAATTTCATAACTCTGCCAGAATCTGATCTGCAGCTTCAGGTACTGAACTGCAGCCTTGGTGTATCTCTGATGTACAGAGCTGCAGCCCACGATACTGCTCTTTTACTGGGTGGAAATGCGATCTGCACCTGTGAACCTTCAGACCTGTTTTTGGGTCTGCCAGGTGTGATTCAGCCACTCAGCAAAGCCTTCCAAGCCTTGAGCTTGTCATTCCTTGAGCTAAGCACAGTGTCAGCCCTTGCAACAACAGCATGCCTCTGCCAGCAAGGACTCGCCACTGCCTCTATTATCCCAGTCTCCATGCCAATCACTTCCATGCAGTGCTTATGCAGTCACAGCTCTTGGACTCCTGGGGCAAAGTTCTTCAGTACAGACATCAGAAGCTCATGCGGCATAAAGAGCACAGCAAATTGCCTCTGAGAATGCTGAGTGTGCTCTAGAAGCAGATGCTGTAGTGTCCCTAGAGAAGGCCATAGCTGGACTTCTAAACAAGGGCACTTGCATGCAAGAGAAGGCATCAAAGGGCAAAATCTGCTCTGCTTGGGACAAACAGTGTTGCGCCAAAACCAGACGCTAGTACAGCAGGTAATGATATTAAACACTTTGACAGGCTGAGCTGAGCAGCAGCTGAGTTCATTTTGCTCAAAAGTTACTGAGCCAAAGTTGCTGGATGCCTGTCTGGCATCAGAGGTGAAGTGCACTTCTGCAGAACGTCAAATGGGTGGTGGCAGCTTCTGATGTGTTGTCTGTCTGTGCTGCTGACATAAGCCAGCAAGGACGAAGAGGGAAGGTGGGGTCTGACTTTACTATGTGGCCAGCTGTCCCAGGAGCAGACTGGCCATCGGATGCAGTGTCTGTCTGTGCAATGGAGATATGCCTAACCTAGCCGCAACGTTATAGAGCTGCTTCAAAAAGGCCTTCCCATAGTTGCAAAAGGGCTGCAGCGGAAGGGGCTGTAGCAGAAGGGGTGGCGGCAAATATTAGAGGGTCGATAACAGGCTGAGCAGCGGCAGTAGCTGGACTGCTGAGACATGTTTTGCTTTAGTAAGGAATGCTGATGAGGGCTGACCGCTGCAGGCATGGAGCCAATGATAGGATGTGTCACGCCAGCTCCCATGACCTTCCTTGGTCACCTTTTTCAGTGGAAAAGGACTTTCATAATCCAAAAAGCAAGGGTGTTAGGAAGCTTCCTAAAACAACCTTAGAAATTCTGGTACGGTTCTGAAGACGGTCTGAAAGCCTTCTCAACACTAAAATTACAAGCACATTTAGAGAAATTCTTAAATTTTTGCAATTGTGGCAATGTCGACAGGTTGTAGTGCGAACTACAACTACGTAGCCGGTGGCTCAGCCTTGCTACAAGAACTGTGAACTGAACTGACTGTGTTATCTCAACATGACTACCTTCAGAATACGCCTCGCAGCTTTACACTTTGCAGACTCTCCAAGGCATGGAGTGAGTCTGCCTCACCTTTACTTGTGCTGGAAGACAGTGCAAAGGGAGGTGTATCTCACACTCAGTTATTCTGCAATGCCACAGCTACCTGAGCGCTGACGCCACAAGTTGAAGCTTGCGGCGCAATAAATGTCTTATGACAACGTGACATGTCCAGCTTTGTTTTCATGTCAAGACAACTGCTGCTAGTTCACACAGAATAGTCAATCCTGCAAGCATGCTTGCGCAAGTGTCCGAGAAGCACACTGATGACACTCACAGCTGCAGCAGTTCCATAACATTTGTCCAGCAACTGCACAGTATTTGTTAATCATTGTTTCTTGCTCGCTCTGGTAAACAGCTCACAGTAGGAACTTTGCATTGATACAGCTGTTGAGGAATGCTGGTCCGCCTTACAAGCAACATACAAGGTTGTATTTTGTGCTATACTTTTGGGGGATTTTTGCTGCTGACCTGCTCAGTTTTTCAACCTTCAAGACATAGTCGGCGTAGCCTTCTGACCGGGGGTGGGGGGAGTTTTGTTGCTCAACAGTGGCGACTTTCTGCTGTTGCTTTTCGTACGGTAACAGTACCATGGTTTTGCTTGCTTGCTTTTTGCTTAATAATAGCAGTGCTTAGTAATAGCAGTTTCCGTTTTGTGACAACTGACCTGGCTGATTTGGCTGGAAGCAAATACGTTCAAAACTTCGCGCGCAAGGTTGTGTTGCCAACACTGTTGATCGCCCGCCTGATACTGGCTGTAGTCCGCACACTCAATTATCTATCTACAGCAACATGTCCCGAACAATCTCAAAAGTTCTCAACGTTCGCAGCCACGTTGCTCAGCCAACATATTGAGCAATTGACTTTTTGATTGACTGGTACAATGCCTCCTGGTTGGGTATGTGCATGATTGAGTGAATTCAAGCGTGAATGAGTCAGCCAGAGAGCTGGGAAGTGGTACCATGCCGGGCATGTTGAGTAAGCTGCTTGTCAGGAAATGAAGCCAATATGCCTGTGTATATCATGGAAGCTGATCAATGAGTGTCTGACTTGTCTCTGCTTCTGCATGTTCCTGCCAAGCTGCATATCCCAGTACATCACAGCACTTGTCCATTGTAGCCAGTCAGCCTGATCTTGTAGCTGCAGGGCATTAACAAGCAGCTGTGGAATGCGGCGATGATGGCCCACATGGCTATGAACAGTCAGCCAGGCCTCTCAGAGACATGGCATTGGGCACAGCGGAATGGCCATGACTGGAGGGTGAATGACCCACAATGCTACATCTGTGTAGCACAGGCCTTAGCCTCCGAGGCCTCAAAGGCTATGCAAGGTCAGCTTGAGTAGCTTTCTTTGAGTGTGTTTGCCGGCCTGCATTATGAACTTGACAGTCCAGTCAGCGCCATGGGCCTAGAACTGCATTGGGTCTGCTAGCATCAACAATTCAACTGTATGCAGACAAGGAAAGCATGCACGCTGCTGACATGTGTTAATGCTGGTTGCAGGCGCAGGTCTTGAGGCCTGATCTTGTACAGCTAGCTCACATACTGTCAACTTGGTTCGAAGCCTTACTGCAGTGACTTGTTGAACCAGGCTGCTGAGCATGAGCGAGGCGTGTCTTGTATCTACTGCTCTCAGCCAGGCCTGTTGCTTTTTGGTGCACATTTGGTACTGCTCAAATGTTTTAGAATAGGCGGCGGTGAACTCTGTATCAAGATTGCGTTGGTTGCATGCAGCGACCAGTTTGAAGCATATGAAGCTGACGCAACCATGCTCTGGCTGCTGAAACTACGCAGCGTAATTACTTACAGACTTTGTGGTGCATAACAGATTGGCCCACACTGCAGGGCATCAGAATGAAACCAATGAATGGGACCGTTGCACTGCTAATCATAACAGCGTTCAGCATTGTCAGCATAGTGACTACTCCTGATATTGTCTAACGCTCACATTCATATGACATACTAGTCATACCTGCAGAGAACCTCCTTTGACATGTGTGCCATGTCAGCAGTAGGCCATCGACATGCCGGCACAAAAGGCAGAGTGCGCCTGGTGCATGTTGCAATGGCTTATACTATTTCCAGTTGGTGCTGGTATTAGATTTATATATTGAATGCTGCCTTTCTAGAACTACTAGTTGCATGTCACAGGTGCAGCAAACTTCGCCAGTCCACGCCAAGGGTTACAGACAGTGTCAGCATGTTCTGCTATGTCAAATGGTGGTGGCAGCTTCTGATGTGCCATCTGTCAGTGCTGCTGACGTCCACATGGCCAACAAGGCGCCTAACAAGGAAGAAGAGGGCAGGCGGGGTTTGACTTTCACTATATGGCCAGCTGTCTCAGAAAAAGTCAGGCCGTTGGATGCAGTGTCTGCTTGTGCAGCTGAGATATGCCTGACTTGGCCGCAGCAGAACAGGGCTGCTTCAAACAGGCCTTCTCCACAGCTGCAAAAGGGGTGCAGCAGATGGGGGTGTACCACAAGGGGTAGCAGCAAAGGGGTTTTCACAATAGAGGGTCAATAGCAGGCTGAGCAGTGGCAGCAGCTGGACTGCCAAGACTAGCTTTGCCTTAGTAAGGAAGGCTGATGAGGGCTGGACGCGGCAGCCAAGGAGCCAAGGATGGGATGTGTCATGCCAGCTGATCAGATCCTTGCTCAGCTACAAGGCAGCAACTTCAAGTCTTGGCCTGCCTCCTCAACCATCTTCACAGAACCACTCTCAGGTCTATAGACTTGTCATTGTTGAACAGTGGCTTGGCGATGCTCTCCAGGTCGTTGTTACCAGATTTTGTTGAAGTTGCATGTCTGTGGGCTTTGGGCTTCACCCTCCTACACATGTGCTGTACAGCAGCAGTCATTATGATAAGCCCTACGACCTAGTTAGGCTTGCAGGTCTTAGTAGTTTACAGCACTGACGCAGCAGCATGTGTGGTAATGTGCAGCTTGTCACAGCTTGTTGTTTGTTGTTGGTTGTTGCTTGAGCTAACCTGGTATGAGGTTGTTTGAGTGGGTCGCCAAGACTCAGAAATACCATAAGCACTTCATGCAGGCCCAAACGCATACAAAATCAAGAGCATGCAGCTGCAGGCAAAAGTTCATTGACTGTGTACTGACTTGCGCATGTTGTAATCTACAAACAAATGTATGTGTGTATGTGAGCAGAAATCAAGAACAGCATTGGAACCAGCTTCACCACATTGTCGAATTTTTGGCTGTTCTATCAGACACAATATGTTCCCGGCCCTGGTGTCCCTTCGCTGCTGGTGTTGCCCATACGCTGCACGGCACACAGCACAGAGTCAGCACTGGACACGGGCCTGGCTCAGCATGCATGCAGCTAACTACCTGAAGCAAATCGCCATGCTATGCTGTACAGCTTTGTAGGCAATGGCAATCTCAGCTACATGCAAAAGAAGGCAGAAGGTCAATGTAGCTTATCATGCAGATATTTCTTGCTAGACAGATGCTGAAACAAAGGAGGCAACTCATGCTGCATGCACCAGCGTGTGCACTGCTTGTACACAAGGTGCTTGGAGGTGGCAAAGTGCAGGGTGTTACAGGCCCTGCACTCCGGTTATCTTGTGACGGCACCGCTGCAGGGTCCAGCCAGTAAAGTTGCCGCACATCTGCTGTGAGGCACGGTTGTAAAGCATTTAACTGTCATTTCGAGCAAAACATAACCAATTTGATCTCAGCATAAGCTGAACCAATAGTTCATAGGTCTAACTCAAACACACCACAGACCGACAGGTCAGCATTACTCACTCCACTGTGACTGAAGCTCCATCGAGAGCCTGAGGTGTGCAGGGACGTTTTCTGGGGACCAAGGCTGCTCTGAGGGACTGCAGTGTTGGGGCCGGGCCCTGTCAACCCCCCCAATACCCCTGTCTTCTCATGCCGCCTCGTCAGAAATGCCTGTGTAGCCACAACATGTACATTTGCAACGTTAACTTTTTACAATGCAAACACAACCAGACTGCAAGGCTTCAGCAAGACACTGTTCACAAGGGTCCCTCCAAACCACTTAGGACCCCTTTTATCTCATACCAGGTCAGAAATGCACGCACAGTGACAAGAGGGATACTTTGACTAGAGCTACAGGAGAGACAAGACTTGCCCTGCATGAACCTAGCTCACCACGAACCTGAAAGCATAAACCTCATTATCATTATTGTTGTTGTTGTTACAGGTGTGAGCCAATAAAGCCAGGCAGCTGTGGAGGGCTGTCTGACTGCTTCCAGGAACAAGCAGTATCAGGCTGATCGAATCACCCAGACCCTCTTTCTGCAGTTCCCTCAAGAAAAGCAACGTAAAGACAATGCCAATAGGCAATTCAACATTGATATAGAGAAGCTTGAGGTGATCCCAAGTACACCTCAAGCTTCCCTTGGCCTTTTGGCCACTGGAATGATGGGACAGTCTTGAGTAAGACCAAGTACAGCCACAGCAAGATGCACCAGGTCATTCGCCCGATGGACCTGTTGCAGATGATCATGGAATTTAGTCTAACCTGGGTTCATGCAGGCTCAGAACCAACTGGTCTTTGTACATTGGCTGCTTCTCTGGTAGCATGCCCAGCAGTGTGTCAGACCTAGTGCAAAGCTTGGTGGATACACTTGTATTGAACGCAGTGTATTACATACCTTACATTGTGACTGGAGGTGCTGCAAAACAATTAGATGCCAGGTATCCCTTTTTGATGATAAGAATTCAAGTATATCAAAAGCACCACTGCCACATGATCTGCAAAGCGTTTTTGAACGCAGTGTATCACATACCTTACATTGCACCTGTGCTGCCTTGCCGGGAGCTATCAGAATGTGATGCAGAGCAGCTTGCATAAACCAGTCTGGCGTACAGTGATGATGCACATAATTGGCATTTCCTGCATGATCATGTACTCACAACCTAACAACACCTTCCACCCTTCCTCGATGTTCCAACTGCCTCCCTCTTTGCCCCACAAGCTGCTTTGGCCCCCCCCTCCCATGAACACATGTATCTCCCAGCCCCCAATGCAGCCAATGCTACCTTGTACATCTGATCCCTTGTTGAGGCGCCCAGGCTGTATGACGGCAAAGAGGGCTTTGTGGAGATGCCCTGTGGTCCCAGACTCCCCTTATGCCGGAACAGGCCGGTTGCAAACTCCACATCCTGCTTCTGCCTGAATCGGTCCGCTTGCCCAATGTGGCACTCTGGTGCATTGCTCCTCGCTGACAATGCCTGCACCACAAGAGGCACAATCTCTGCTTTGCTAGCGTAAAACTCTTGTTTTCAACAGTTTTCTGGGAAAGACAACACCAATAAAAGATGTTTATTTCACTGGCAGATGTAAAGGAAACATTTGGAGTTTTTTTTGCATTGCATCTGCCGGCTCATCAAACTAGATTCTGCAGTTGCAACCACCAAGTATCATCATCATGAGTGCAGCAATGCGGCAAATGGTGCCTAAGCCTGTACTAAGAGAGTCTGCGCTGCAGCCACATGAAGAGGAAGAAAAAGGAGAACGCTGTCAGGCCATTCTATGCGTCCAAAGCATAGCCAAGCTACTCTGTGTTGTATGCTCCTAGGGTTTTGCCTATCTAAAACACTATTTTATTTGCACCTGCCTAGCTCATGTTTCAGGATGAGCAGTGCCACAAGGCAACCACGTAATGCCCCAGGGCATGCCCCAGGGCACTCTCATAGGATCACAAGGCAGCATGCAAGGCGACAAAAGGCAATGCACCCTTCAATGGGTAATTTGAAAGGCAAACTGTGACTGGGGCTGCCATCTCATTGCTGATCAAATGCCTGAGGCCCCACAGGACTTCAGCATGAAAGGCAACAAAATGCCAGGGAAGGTCACCAGTCAGCTGATGAAAGACCATAAGGACTTGCAGGAGGCAATCAACTACTGCCCCAGGCGCCCTTATATCACCAGAAGACAGCATACCAAAGGCAGTGCAACCTTCGATAGGGAAGTCAAAAGGCAGTGCACCGTCCAGTAGGCAAGTCACAAGGCAAAGCATGACACTGACCTGCCTTCCCATTCCAGAGCCATGTTGGTCATATGCTTGAGGTCCTGGTGACTCCTTCCCAATGAAGGCTGTCTCTGACGCTGCGCCTGAGTACACCTGCTGGGCAGTTACTGGGTCACTAAGCAAAAACAAATAAAGGAACCTGAGCATACCTGCAGGACAAAGAGGAAGACACAGAGGGAGAGGGATAGACAAAGAAGAAGATGAGCAGACAATCAAGAAGAGGAATAGACAAGAAAGAAGAGGAGGAGACAGAGAGGCAGCCTGAGTATACCCGCAAACCAGTCACATGGCAACGACAAGAGGAAACTGAATTGTCATCTGCCAAAGACAACCCCACATGAAAGGTAGCCAAAAATTGACAAAATTGCAATGCTTTTTGCCCCTGCTGCAGCAGGTAGAAAGCACTTGTGAGACGGCCAGCGAGTGCAAAGGCAGAAATCGTCCTAGGATATGCTGTGTGGCGGCATCAGAAGACATTTCTTGTATGGGCATCAACTGCCAAAAGATGCATCGTAAGCCACAAGACAGCATGGCTGTTACAAAAATTTGAAGGAAGAAGAGCAGCTGAAGCCGCTGATGTCGTCAGAAACTTTCTTGCAGCTTAGTATCTCCTTGTGTCAGCCAGTCAGTTGGTGGCAGGAGCACTGCAGCTTGCTATGTCGCCCTGCCTAGGAGCTGTTATCTGCTGTCTTGGGAGTGTGTTACCCTGCCTATGGACTGTGTTACCCTGTCTAGGGCTTTTGTTGTGCAGTACATGTTGATTGAACGAGTGAGTGAGGACTTGGATGAAACCTGGATCAGACACTGGAGCAAACACTTGAACGAACACCGGAATGACCACTTGACTGAACACTTGAATGAATGAGAAAACACTCACCTTCTCAGACTGGTCCTTGGGGGCTATGGGGAAGCTGATACGAGGGGAGGTGCGCCTGCTGCTGTTGAACTGGGGGTCCAGGTCGGGCTTGAGCCTGTACTCCCCCGGGCCGGGGGTCTTAGCCTTGCCGTCCTTGGGCCTCTGCACCTGCTTGGGAAAGCTGCATGCAAGACCATGCTGCATTCAGTAGAACTGATGAAAACGTTTGTAATAACAGTCATAACACTTGAAGGTTGCTTCTATGGTTATAAGTCCTCATTTTAGTTAGTTGCATGGCTTGAATGTCTGCTGCAGATGATGTGGGAGTTCAAGGTTGGAGTTAAGCCAATATAGTCCAGGGCAGAATGCAATGATGCCATCCCTGGACCTCTGCACTTCCTGGAGGCGACTGCATACAAGAACTCAATGTGAGCAAGTGAGGTAGGAGCTAACTGCTTGTTGTGAGCTGGTGCCGTTGCCACGGTGATTCAGCAAAAGTTGGGTCAGATCAAGTGTGTGAAGCATGGGTACCACCCTTGGGCCTCTGCACTTTCTCAACAACCTCTGTAAGGACGTGTGAGTCAGCAAAGCAGCTTGCAATATGCAAAAACAGACAGGCAGGGTTTACTGATGTTGAGCTGTGTCAAAAGCACAGCTAGAGGGCTGATCTTGTCATCTCACTTTTCAGCAGATGGGTCTTCTCTGCTGCATCTGATGAGTGGGATACTAAAGTGTCCTGCCCCAGGTGCATGCTAATGCAATTCACAGAGAATATGAATGCGGATGGGGCATTTCAACATGGTTCAAGCCAATATATTTGCATTTCTCAAGCCTTAAGAGGCAGAAATTGATGACTCCAGGGAGTCAGATAGAAGCTGCTGTCCATTTAGGTTCCACAAAGGAATGATTGGTTGAACTGATTGCCCACCAGAGAGAAGCAAGTATGGCAGAAGTAGCATTACATGCAGGTGTGATGACAAGCAGAGCTGCTGTTTGTATCAATTAGACGGGCAAATGCAATCATGCAGACAGCCAAACTGCGGTCACCTGTAACTTGCAGAATTTGGTCGCAGTGACAAGCGCTGAGCACCAAAGGAGTCCTGCACAAGAAGCAAAGAGAGTGTTTGCATAAAACTTGCAAGGCGCGTCACTTGGGCAGGGAAAGATCTTTCAGGATTTAAACTGCAGAACTGGTTGCTTCTCATGCCTTACCTCCAAGTTGTAAACAGGCCCTCTGGAGTAGTTGCCACCTACAGCTTTCGAATGCCGCGCAGAAACGTATTGCTGCACAACAAGACTGATTCGTTAGTCTACTGTGGCATTTGCACCCACGCATCTGTACCAGAGGGTCTACAGGGCCATCAAGAGGCTGATTATGGGAGGTTTCAAGGTGAAGACCGTACCTTTGCGACGTCGTCACGCAGACTGCTGCCGATGACGGTTGCAGGCTCGGTGCGCTGATCGGAAGGCACCTGCCGACCGAAACCCGTGCAAACACGACAGTCCCGACAACGATCTTTGCCACTGCTGGGAGAGTATGGGCTTCTCGCCATGGGCTCTGCAACAACCTCGTCAGCCACCCACCGCCCTTGTATGGCAGCCACCCGTGCTTTCAATTGACTTGAGCGCTGTTTGCAGCAACCGACCGCTCTTTCTAGGTATGTCACCGTCTGCAACTTTTGTCGGCATGCACTGTCATTTGGTGACTAAAGTATGTGCAATACGAGTTCCTGTAACGCCAGCATTGCTTCGTATCTGTAACGCTTGGCATGGACTGGCTCTGCCCAGCAGCAGCAACGCATCAGTCTTCCAGTAGGGCGTGTTGACACTTTCAAGTACCTGGGTCTGCACTTTCATGCGTCAGGCGATATATCCCATATTATCACCCCGCTGAAGGCCAAGGCGGCAGGCTCTTGGGCTGTAGTACAGCA
>JAABUP010002412.1_pt1 | contig 36228 bp, 23 predicted proteins | sample 5559201 | NCBI WGS metagenome assembly JAABUP01 (sample SAMN10711887, study PRJNA513373) | rock metagenome | isolation source: Antarctica rocks | place: Antarctica
AGGATATTGAGGCACAGGGTGTGGAATTGAACGTTAGGGACAGGGTTATACGGCTATGGATACGGGGTTTGGCTGGATTTATGTCTACAATGAGTAGCAAGGGTATGGAGGATCTAATGAAGGAATATAAGACACTACGGGGTCTCAAAGTTGACGACAGCAAGGTAGATTAGCATAGGAAATATATAAACACCATAGTCTGTATGGAATTTACAATTTCCCACTGAAATCCAGGGACACACGATTTCTATGACGCGTCTGTGTTTATTTACTATGTAATTTACACTAAAACTGGATACAACTAATTACTAGGTGCAGATGTTAGTGTTGCCAGATTAATCGGGGCCCCTGTCTTGGTCAACCCCCCAGACGTCCACCACCTTAGGGGTAGTATCCTTGTCTTCTCCCTAGACGAGTACAGCATGGTGTGCTTCAGGAGTCTGGCTTGTTAAATTAGCAGACAATGGCTCTGAGAGGGGCTAGACGCTGTATCAAGCACTTCCGTCGTCCCCCTTCCCTCCTCCTCTGGAGCGCTCCTTTGGGCGCTAGCAACAGTTGCATTCGAACATCCCATGTCCTCCTTCCATCCTCTTCTCAAGCGCTCCCTTGGGCGCCAGCAACGGTAGCATCCGACCATGCCGTATCTTCACTTGTTTTACTAGAGGAACCCTAGGGCCGCGTGGGATTCCCTGCGCGTGTCCCACACCTTCAATCCATCTTGAGACAAAGATCTCCCATTCGTCCCTGCGACCTGCCTCTGCAGGTGTGGACTGCACACGCTAAGACGCGAGGAGACCACGGAGGACCACCAAAGCTGATCAGCGCGGTCAAGACTAAGATCACTAGATGGCCCTTTCGAATCTAACAAGTGAGCACTACACAGAACTACTCGATATGCCTTCCTCTCCAGGCGTGGCTTGTGTGCCTCTGCGACGGCAAATGACAACTACAGAGTCTTATAAAGCTCCTCAAGGGCTGTCGGAGCAGTTTTGTTTGGGGCACTTGAGTTGCAGCTCGACGGACAGAATCCAATATGCGTTCTATCTGGAGCGCCGTCCCTCTACTTGCCTTGATCTCAGGCGCCGCCGCTGATGATGGCCTTGTACCAAGGCGCCTTAAACCAATCCCCTTCATCGAGTCAGCGGTACATTCACTGCTGACCGAATTTGTTCATTACCCGGCATACCACGGTCCCACTGGTACTGCGACTGCTGCAATAAGGGGTAAACCGACCGTTTCTGCAACGCCAACCCCGGCTCCTTACTGGCTCGAACAGATAAAGCACCAGGGCATTTCAGCGTTCAATCCGGACAAGAGCTACCAAGTCTTCCGGAACGTCAAAGATTTCGGCGCAAAGGGTAAGTAATGCATCCATCCTGACCTCGTAACTTTCGAGCTGATGATGGCCAGGTGACGGCGTGACGGATGACACTGCAGCTATCAATCTAGCTGTCAGCAGCGGCAATCGATGTGCTCCTGGCAGTTGTCAATCTACCACGATTACTCCTGCCATTGTCTACTTCCCTGCAGGGACATACTTGATCTCTTCCTCCATCATCGATTACTATTACACGCAGATCATTGGCAACCCTAACAGTCTTCCGATTCTCAAGGCGACACCCGGATTCACCGGCTTCGGGCTCATTGATGGTGACCAGTATCAACCAGGAGGGGTCCTTGCGTATGGAGCCACCAATGTGTTCTATCGGCAGATCAGGAATCTTATATTCGACCTGACAAGCATTCCGTCAAGCTCGACGGCAACTGGTGTGCATTGGCCGACTTCGCAGGCGACGAGTCTGCAAAATGTCATCTTCAAGATGAGTGATGCGCCAGGGACCCAGCATACTGGACTTTTCATCGAGAGTGGTAAGCTCAATCATAGCCGCTGACAGCGATGTTTTCTGACCAGGTACAGGCTCCGGCGGCTTCATGACTGATATCGTCTTCTATGGAGGACTCCAGGGAGCGCTGTTCGCCAACCAGCAGTTCACCATGCGGAACATGACGTTCTACAATGCAGTCACTGCCATGAACGTTGTCTTCGACTGGGGATGGACCTTCAAATCGATCTCTATCAATAATTGCAGTATTGGCGTCGATATGTCATCTGGAGGCCCTACTAAACAGTCTGTTGGATCGGTGACTTTCATTGACAGCTCCATCACCAATACTCCAATCGGCTTCAAAACAGCGCATGATGCGACTTCTCAACCCCCCACAGCGGGAAGCTTGATCCTTGAGAACGTTCAGCTGAGCAACGTCCCTGTAGCCGTTCAAGGGCCAGGAGGAACGGTCAATCTGGCAGGCACCACAGGCACAGCAACAGTAGCTGGCTACGGTCAGGGGCACTCCTACACACCGAATGGTCCGACCAACTTTCAAGGTACCATTACTCCATTTTCTAGGCCTGGATCTCTGGTGCGTGGAGGCAAGTACTACGAGCGATCGAAGCCTCAATACGCAACAACACCTGTCTCGCAGTTCTCTAGTACGCGTAGCGGCGGAGCGAAAGGAGATGGCGTTACAGATGACACCGCGGCTTTGCAGCGCATTATTCTCTTCGCGGCCCTCACTGGAAAGATCGTTTTCTTCGATGCCGGCACCTACAAGGTCACTAGTACGCTTTATATCCCGCAGAATTCGAAGCTCGTCGGAGAAAGCTATTCGGTCATCATGTCAAGCGGAAACTTCTTTGCAAACATCAACTTCCCTCAACCGGTCGTCCGCGTCGGTCTTCCGAGAGAATCTGGCACCATCGAGTGGTCAGACATGATCGTCAGCACTCAAGGCGCTCAGGCTGGGGCTATCCTCATAGAGTGGAACCTAGCTTCTCATGGTACACCTTCCGGCATGTGGGATGTGCATACCCGCATTGGTGGCTTCGACGGCTCAAATCTACAAGTTCCTCAATGTCCGACCACCCCTACGGTCAGCACACCGCCAGCCCCAGTCAAATCGTCCTGTATCGCTGCCTACCTATCGATGCATGTTACCAAGACCGCTACTAATCTGTACCTGGAGAACGTATGGCTGTGGACTGCGGATCATGACCTGGATGATCCGATCAGCACACAGATCACTGTCTACACTGGAAGAGGACTTTATATCGAAAGTGTGGCGGGTACCATTTGGCTGTTAGTGTTCTCTTCGTTGATAACTGAGTATTGGCTAAGTGAGCGTACGTTCAGTGTCGGGACTGCAGTGGAGCATCATTCGAAATACCAGTACCAGCTCGCCAATACCAGGAACGTATTCATGGGCCAGATTCAAACCGAGACAGCGTACGTTGTAACCCTGCAGTCTCATATATATTGCAGCTATTCCGGAGCTGTACTGATCGCCCTCAATGAATAGCTATTACCAGCCTAACCCCAACGCCACAATACCTTTCCCAGCTGTAGCCGCGCTCAACGACCCGACCTTCACTGCCCCAACCGGCAACGGCACCGGCAACGGCACCGGCAACGGCACCGGTAACTCCGCCGACGGCTGGGGCCTCCGAGTCCTCAACTCACAGAGCATCCTCGTCTACGGTGCCGGTCTCTACTCCTTCTTCGATAACTACAGCACCAGTAAGTCCAAGATCCTCTCGCCCCACCTACAGAATCATTGTAGATGCTAACATGAACAATCATCAGCGTGTTCCAACGCCGGCGGCGGAGAAACGTGCCAAACTGCCATCTTCGATCTTGAGGGCTCGCTCAGGGAAGTCGACGTGTACAATTTGAATACGATTGGGGCGACGAGTATGATTAATCGGAATCGAATGAGTCTTGCGAGCTATGCGGATAATATTAATGTTTTCCCGGACACCATTGCGCTGTTTAAGAGTAATTGATTTATTGAGTTATGAGGGTATGGAAATGTGTTGCCAAAGTATATTCAGTTATGATACTGTTGTTGTGATCATGGGACCTGGACATATGGGTGTTCGGTTTCCGGAGGGCTTTCCATATATAAACAAAGTACTTATGCTAGTACTAAATAACATAAATACTGTCAGAGTCAGAAAACTCGCATTAAATTAATATCCTATCAATACTACAATATAAGAGACTTACTTCAGTTAGAAATTAAGATGACTGACTGAGATTAAGATTTTGCATTTGTATCTTATGTGTTCAGTAAACTATGTTAGTACTAACAGTTCGATGTAGCTTGGATTTGTCCACCGAGCTTAGCGAATTGTCTACTGAATTACGGAACCGGCAAAATGCGACGAAACGTTTAAGATCCTTACCTCCCGCTGCATAACGTTTACCAGGCCTAACTAACAGCGTTTATTACAAGTATGATATAATGCAATGACATTCATGACTATGTTGACAGCTGAATAGATGACTGGTGGCCTTGAAGTATAGTGATATTCTAAGTCAGTGATGAGGTTCAATTGCACATGTAACATTGTGACGAAAGCAAGATGCAATAATTGCAGAGTAGTGGAACATTGCGACAGCGGTGAGGTGCGGATCCTTATGATAAACGTTGTTTGAATTGTAAACGCTATGCAGCGGGAGGGTAAGGATCTTAAACGTTTCCTTGCATCTTTTACTAAGGTATGTGCGGGCATTACTGATTCACGAGTTGTACGAAAATAGTATGATATTTCCATCGTGTTGATTAATGTGCCCTTCGTACGAGGGTAACTCGATAAGAATTCAATACAACAGTTGTTGTTGAAACTTGCCGGATGCTCTCGGTCGACTTGTCTCAACGCATTCGATCTTCCTTTGTGATGTTATCTGGGGTACACCTAGATCCCTTTATTGTAGTCTTTGTCAGACAGAGGTGTGTGTTCTCGACCATAGAAACAGCAAGATTCGATCGTGTCTTCTTCTGTCTCAAGACCTCACGAGACATTGTCTGACCGTCTTCCAATTCCTCTGTACTCTTTTAAAAGAATCGCTCACCATGAACTCCACCAGTGCTTCCGAGAGTGGGACAGAAGACTTCTACAAGAAACTTTGGGAAGAAGTACAAGAACACAATCCAATCCAATCCACGATGGAAGGCCGTGTCGCAGAACCCTCACAAACGCCAGTGCATACTCAAACATCAAGCATTGGCTGGAGAAGCCGTCAGCTTCAAAGTCATCTCGAGCAAGCCTACAACATCTATCTGGTCCTGGACCTAACCGATCATGTCCTGCCAAAGGATTCATTTCATCAAGATCCCTCTTCAGAACACATGTATCTCAAGAAGACTGATGAGGAATGCGAAATTATTGCAGCTCAGATATTGAGAATCAAGCAGTGTGAGGAGAACGAGTCGACACTGATCAGCTATCTCAATTCCAGCCTACTTCCTTGGCCACTTGTCTATCACCATCCAATACTAGGACGGATTCATGACAGACCGATATTTGAGATCTCGACGTTGGAAGAGCCTCCACTTCATCAGCAAAACAACAATAATCAATACTTCTCGTGGAAAATCATCCCAGACATCCTCTACCTCTATAACGTTGGGAGATTTGAGAAGAATGATATCCTCGCACTCAAAGGACTTGGTCTATCTAAGAATATCATTGCGCTCAATGGGGAATTCAAGTCTGAAGCCGGCTCAGCACTCCAGGCGAGAACGCAATTGATCTGTGCCGGTGTTCTTGTTCTTTGGCAGCGCATCAAGATCCGAAAGGCTGCAGCTTGTTCGGACACCTCTGATCTCAGCCATTACTGCTTCTCAATGTGCTCGGGCGACTTTGAGTTCTGGTGCTTGAAACATGTCGACGATGCGTTTCATGCTCAGCAATATGCTTGCGGCACACTCATCAATGCTGCAGGCGTCCGGAAGTTCATCGAAATCTGGAATTGCGTAATCAATCACGTTATTGGGTCACAATGGGAGTCACTCCGTACAGATATCAGGCCAAGGGTGGTTGTCACGTCGAATCACCGGGACAATTGGGCCAGCAGATTGAGACAGCGAGGTCAATCGGTCTACTTGCAGCAGGCACTGACAACCGTCAAGCACCGACACACCTACCATCTCCGCAGCCCTTCACTTCCAAATCTTCCAGCCTCAACTCTTCGGTCGATCTTGCCATCGTTGCCTTACAGGACATGTTACCTTCAGGATTTTCTCTTTGGCATCTGCGCACGTTAGTATATTCGAGATTGGTTGTTGGGGATGTGGAGGACCCGTTCATCTTAATTCAAGTTCTGATTACCTTGATTCAAATTCTGAAACCCTCTCTATTTCTGAGACCGCTTCGTTCCTGTATTTGGCCATTTCTTGATATAACCCTGACTTGAACTGCTATCCGTTGATCGTTTACCACTTTCTGCCACCTAGTCCGATCCCGAATGCCGCAGCACAATTTTTCATTGACCTCAGGTCAGATTGCCAGCCCACAAGAGGCGCTGCGCGATGTTGCCACAGGGCCACCAAGCTCGTGGGACGGCTCATTGCTCTGAGCTGATTAGGTCTCCATGAAGCGGTCTGTGAGACGCTTGGGGACAGCTGAAGAACCCCACTGAATTTCTTCAAACACCTATCTCCTGGATCTTAAGTCTAATACAACCAGATGGCCGTCGAGTTTCCCACCAGCATCACAGCTCTCCATGAATGGAGCCCAGCTCCTGAAGAAGGAAGACCCGTGCTTTATTGTCAGAGACTCCCCACAGCTTTGAAAATTACCTACTGTGGGAATGGACACTTTCAATCACAGAGAGCACATCTCTCTTGCCTTGAATATGTCTTCTGAGACCAACAATCTGTCAGTTTATGATTTGACAGCCGCCTCTCATGAGGGGGATAGCAGTTTTGAAGAGGGTTTGACACCTATAGGAGAGCCTTTTGACGGGGGTCCGGATCTTCAGAAGTGGATCTCAAGAAGTTGCAACCAACTCTTGTAGATGAGGATAAGGATACTGAGCTACCAAGGAAGAGCAGCAACCTGTCTCAGCACCTGGGGCGGGGCTTAGTATAGGTAAGGTCTCACAAATGTACAGAAAACTCCACCTATATAGAGAGCAAGTATCCTCCTCACGTCAATCGGCCAAGTGGACTTTTCACCGGCCAGTCACTTCCCACACAAACGTTTCGCAGGTTCAGTCAAATTACAAAGAGCCTTCTCTTAAACTAATAGGTTTTTCTTCTTTTTTCTTTTTTTTCTAACGCTCTACCCCATGAATTTCATGGTATTGAATAAGGGTCGTGCTATCTAGGTATCTAAGCATATATTATAGAGGTTGCGATACATTAGAATCAAGCATGCAAACTCTGCATGCTATGAAGATCTCACTAGACCGTACGGATGCGGTCTAGGTGAACCCCTATTCGGTGCTATGCTAATCCGGCTCCGAATACCAGACAGCCCTGAGTACCTGAGTACCAGACGCTATATCTAACACATGGGCCTTTGCTAGTTTGTTCATATCATTATGTTCATCTTCAGCACGCGTCGCTTCGATGTCCCGTAGATGGTGCTGGCACTGTCTCTTCCTATCTAATGTTAAGCAAAGCGGAAGATCTTCTTCCTCTCGTTTACATCTCTCTTCTGTGACCGATATATCGCATCCTTCAACCGCAGCTCGCACTCCGCTTGATTGTGGTCCCAGTCGATCATCTCAAGCTCAGGCAATTTGAGGGCGTGGCTCTTGAAAAGGGTCACGAACCATGACAGCAAGTCTTTGATCTCCTGCCCACTCCGCCGGCTGACACACTCGCTTGAGCGAAAGCTTCTTACGGTCACCATCTTCCAGAAAATAAGGTTTTGGGTCAAGATGAACTTGGCCGGAGACCCTCCCTCTCCAAGGAAGCCGTAATTGACAAACGTTCCGCCCTTGACGAGTCTTGCTGCTATCTGCTCTGCGGACTTACCATAGACGGAATCGAGCGCAAGCACAATTCGCAGATCATCGAGCCCGGAAGCGTCGGTGACCTCGGACTCGAAGAGCACGATGTCAGCTCCCACGTGCTGCAGTGATGCTTTGATAGCCTGTGAATCAGATCCTGCACCGCGGTCTCGAATCACACTAATCGTGTGGACTCCGCGAAGCCGAGAAAAATGAGAGACCATCTGCGCTATGGTGCTGGAACCTGCGTTTTGTATTATCCAGTCTCCAGGCTTTAGAGTCCTCATGTCTTCCAGGAGGAGGTAAGCTGGCATGACGCTCATCTTGAGTATCGAGGCGCAGGACGGATCTACATCACCGTCGACCTGGAGAAGGTCCGATTCGCTGCAGACGGCATGAGTCCTCCAAGTTCCCAGGCCTTGTTTTCCTGGGATGACGAGGTCGCCCGGTGCGAAGCTCTTAATGTTACTCCCAGTCTCGAGCACGCGAGCTACGCCGTCGTATCCAGGGATACTCTCGCCATCTATGTGGTACTCTGGCTTGATTGGGTACTTTCCGGCAACGATGAGGAGATCCTGTGGGTTGATTGGTGCTGCGATCACCTTGACGAGTATTTCATCCTCTCTTGGACTGGGCACGGGATAGCTTTGGAGACGAAGAGCCTCCGCGGCTTGAGGACCAGGATCATGGAATGTTAAAGCGCTGGCGATGTTCTTCACTTTGGACTTTGCCAGTGCGTCCGGCAGTTCATTTGCTAGTCCAGGCTTATGTGTTCCATTTGATTGAACATGCAGTTGCTCCTGTTCTAGTGCTTTCTCTTTGGCAATCGCCGTGACATTGAACTTCCGCAACGTGTCCTCTAAGCCTTCAATCGGCGGATCGAAATCTACCTTTGCACTCCGCATCACCTTTGCTACAAGAGCGTAGATACCGTGGATGATGATGATCTCTGTGACTCCAGCAGCACCGAAAATTTTCTTGCCTTCAAGCACTATCGACTCTTGAATCTTGTTTTGCTGGACGAGGTCCCCCACCATCTTATTAATCAAACGATGCCTGTCGGTGAACAAGGCAGTGCTCGACATATCACCAGATCGAATCAGCTTCAATTTTTCGTCGGTATCGAAACCAAATATTCGAGCCACCGGCTCGTTGACGTCCCATTCCTGGGGTGCATCGAGAGATGCAGCGGTTCGCAGGACAACGAGCTGCCATTCTGACGAGCGAATAGTACGGTTGTCTGCCCAGGAGCAGCTGATGACCTTCATCAAAGGTGCGAAGAAGCACTCCGCATTCGCCAGTACTTTGGCAATGTTTCGTTGAACAGGGAGGACATTGAGCGCCTCAGCGACGCCTGGAGATGTGGTGGACGCATCGACATATGGGAGGATGTGCTCATTTGTGACTTGTCGATGATTCCAAGAAGCCATCTTGATAGCTGATGATGCAGTCCTGGCGGGGTTGCGAGGCCTTTCTTGAGAGCACACTAGCTAAAGACGACAGACAACAATCAAAACACCCCAAAGTCTGAGGGAGATGGCAATGTCGTTATGACACCAGGCAAGTGCACAATGTAATGCAACAATCAAAGCTTGAAATCCACATGTGAGAGAGAAGTGGAGTACCGATTACTCACCACTCATGCCATGTCTATGTTCAGCATTTGTGTTGGGCAAAGCTGATCGATGTTTTGGTATACACCCCTCTGTACCCAGACCATAGACTAGTCAAAGCCTGATTACTGATCCATGATCACGCAATGCATCACCCTTGTCACTTAATGTACACATAGATGTTTTTAGTGGGAGCACAGAGGTAACTCCATCTCGGCTGTGAAGCCTAGGACTAGGGCGGTACTAATTACTACCGCTAACCCCCACATACGCCACACAGGCGCCTCGCGGGTGTCCGCTGGACACTTATGCCGATCTTATTGGTTTTGCTGCACCATAAAAGCAGCGTTGTATTCGCAAGGGTTTGATAAACCATGAGATGACTTAAATTGACACGGGAAGTGTAGTACCTATCATTGCGGGATGTGTTTACAAGCCAGCGGGCTTTTAGCAGCTTAGAAATCAACTTTTGTCTCTGATTTCTAATGAAGTCGATCGATCACCTATGCGATATGGACAACACAAACGAACAGCACAACAATCAACAACAGTTCCAGTCATATGGGAATAAACCCGTGTCTTTTCTAATCCTCACATCAACCTCAATGTCTTGCTGCCAACTGTAGTTCCAATACGCTGTCAACCATGTTGTCCGACAGACACGAATATGTTGACCATCATGATCGTCAAAACGGCAGCGCCGATGCTGCTGGGGTCAAGGACGAAAAGCCAACACCGCCAACTTCAGAGATACCGAATGGAGGTCTCACAGCTTGGCTGCAAGTTGCAGGAGCTTTCTTCCTCTTCTTCAACTCCTGGTGCGTCTACTTCTGACACAATGGAAGGCGACTTCTTTGGCGGACCGGCGGCACGCTGAACAGGGGAGTCGTCAACACGTTTGGAGTGTACCAAACTTATTACCAGATGGGCTTTCTAAGCTCCGAATCTGAATCCAACATCTCATGGATTGGATCTCTTCAAGCTTTCCTCCTCGTGATAGTTGGTGTCGTGACAGGACCTATCTATGATGCGGGTCACTTCCGCACCCTGATCTTTGTCGGCACGTTCCTCACGGTCTTTGGGATGATGATGACAAGTATCTGCAAGACTTACTGGGAAGTTGTTCTGGCACAAGCCCTTGTTGTTGGCATTGGAGATGGCTGTCTGTTCCTTCCCAGTGTGGCCATTGTGTCTCAGTATTTCACCACAAAGAAGGCTTTTGCGACGGGTATCGCTGCCGCTGGAAGTAGTATTGGTGAGTGGAAACACCTGCCGACGTCTTGAAGATAGAGGATGTCACTGATGACTGTCACAGGAGGCGTCATTTATCCAGTCGTCTTCCACCAGCTGCAACCTCGTACCGGCTTCGGCTGGGCCACACGTGTCATTGCTTTCATCATGCTTGGTACGTCGATCGTCTCGCTGACCGTCATGAGGCAGAGAATTTCTGCTCCAGCACTTCGGAAGTTATTCGATCTCGCGGCATTCAAGGAGATGCCTTACCTTTTCTTCAGCCTTGGGGAGTTCTTCGGCTTCATGGGCATTTATGTAGCGTTCTTCTACGTGCAACTCTACGCCGTACAGAAGGGCAACACGAACTTCAACCTTGCATTTTATATGCTCTCAATCCTCAACGCCAGCTCATTCTTCGGTCGTATTGTTCCCAACTTCTTTGCCGACAAAATCGGTCCGCTCAACATGCAGATTCCATTCGCCCTCATCACTGCTCTGCTGGCCTTTTGTTGGATTGCCATCAAGGACACAGCGGGTCTCATCGTCTTCTGTGTGCTCTATGGCTTCTTCTCCGGGACGTTTGTGTCACTTCCAGGACCAACGGTGCTTAGCTTGTCACCAAACATGGGCACTGTTGGAACTCGAATTGGCATGAGCTTTGCCTTTGGTGGATTTGGATTGCTTGTCGGTAACCCTGTCGCCGGAGCAATACTGCGGAACCAAGGAAGCTGGGTAGGCTTGCAAGCTTGGTCCGGTGCATCAGTCGCAATAGCAGCACTTTGCATGCTTATTGCACGTATCACCAAGGTCGGGCCCGGATTGAAGGCGAAGGCTTAAAAGTGAATGGCACTTATGAAAGCTCAAAAACCGGTGGGATTAGCAAACACTGCATAGCGTGTGAAGTGTGGTCGAATAACTCGCGATTTGCAAGCATTGCTAGCGTTCTCAGTGGTTCTGTATCTAGATAGTGGGGCTTCGAAAACGTATCGAATTACGTCTGATAGTAGGTCAGAATGAGCCAGCCTTTTAACATTCATTATTGTGCCGAGTGGAAGGTTCCTACATCACGCTGTCGTAAACGGTCAAGCATGTAAGCTGTGACGCCTCGCATATCGTAATGCAGCTGTAGCTATAGCTGCTCGTATGTAGCTGCGGCAAGAAGACAAGCTGAAAGATGGAGGTGGAGGGTCGCCAAAATTCGTCGAAGCTACAATCGTTCCCGAGGCTCCGTTCTTCGAACGAGGATCCTGCAGGAGTACTACTACTTCTACCTTGACAGCCCAGGGTTACAAATTGCAATTGCAATTGCAATTGCAAAAATGACAAGGCTTCCGAAATGCAGTCACACGTCATCCTGCACCGGTGGGGGTATCCACCTGTCTTCTTAGCTCTTTGGCTAAACATCATGGCAAACCCTCCATTTTTCATGTCAGTGTACGAGTACTTGTGCTCAAATCGATTGAGCTGGCTAGCGCTTCAGCACACGTTTCCGTTCCCTTTCAATTTTGATTACAGCCATGAGCACAGCCATGGACTGGAAAGCAACTGGACGTCGTAAGCGCGAAGATATTCAGGCATTACTCCCAGCCCAGTGGAAAGTCAACGAACCTCTTCCTACCTCGTCTGAGCTGCGTGATGGAACCACATATCCAAGAAAGTTCTTAACACCTCGCGAAGTGAACATCACCGAAGACTTCACCGCGTGCGAGCTATTGAAAGCTCTAGCTTCAGGAGCGCTCAGTGCTGTTGAGGTCACTGTAGCATTCTGTCACCGAGCAACGATTGCCCATCAAATCGTCAGTCTCAGTCCAGCTTGCTCCCTTACATGATGACTAATTGTATTCGTAGGTCAACTGCTTGAGCGAAGTCTTCTTCGAGACAGCTTTACAGCGTGCCGCCGAGCTAGACGAGCACTTCAAGACCCATGGCAGACCGATAGGTCCATTGCATGGCTTGCCTATCTCACTGAAAGATCAGTTCCGTGTTAATGGGCTTGAGACGTCAGTGGGATACATTGGATGGCTTGGAAAGAAGGAGACAGCGGAATCGGAATCCTATCTGGTAAAGACCCTTCGAGATCTTGGCGCAGTGTTCTATGTCAAGACGAACGTGCCCACCAGCTTGATGGCAATTGAGACAAACAACAATATCATCGGCTACACATGGAACGCGCATAATCGACTACTCTCCTCCGGCGGGTCTTCGGGAGGCGAGGCAGCTTTGCTGGCCATGAGAGGCAGTGTACTTGGTTTGGGATCAGATGTAGGAGCTTCGATCCGTCTCCCAGCAGCCGTGAGTGGCCTAGTGGGTCTAAAGCCTTCAACGGGGAGACTCCCGTATCTGAGGGTAGCCAACAGTATGGAAGGGCAAGAAACCGTGTCGTCTGTCATCGGGCCCATGGGTCGAAATCCTCAGGACTTACAGATGCTGGTCAGAAGCATTCTCGACTCGAGTCCTTGGATGGATGACCCTAAGACACTCAATATGCCTTGGCGGGTTCATGAAGAGGATGCCGTTCGAACGAAAGCACAGCGAACTGGTCTTACTTTGGGCGTCATGAAGTACGATGGTCTCGTTATGCCACATCCGCCTGTTCTTCGAGCCATCGACGAGTGTGTCGCAAGTCTAAAGGCTCAAGGACATGAGGTGATTGAGTGGAAGCCGCCATCTCATTCAAAAGCCTTCGATATCCTCTTCAAGACCTTCCTTGCCGACGGCGGAACAGACATTCACAGTGTTCTATCCCTTGTTGGTGAAGTTCCCGTTCCACAACTTGAGGTCTCGTACGGCAAGACCCTCGGTTCTGTACCCGTCTCAACTCTAAACGAGATATGGGCCTTGCAAAAGCGGAAGGATGAATACCAGACTCGGTATCTACAGTATTGGAACTCGACCGCAGGGCTCAGCAGGTCCGGCAGTCCCGTTGATGCTGTCATCCTGCCAGCTTGTCCGAGTGCGTCTTTCAAACCAGGCGAAAGTATGTATTTTGGATACACGGGGGTTGCTAATGTTCCAGACCACTCCACTGCTGTTGTACCTGTCACATGTGTTGACGCATTCATTGATGTCCCAAATGAGAAATACAGTCCTTCTGGCGACATCGACCAGAAAATATGGGCAGATTGTGAGTGCATCTCTACGATATATTCTGTTCTACCCCCCGATATTGCCGTTGCCATGAGACATTTACTAATGCAAGATCTTCGCCACAGATCATCCCCAGCTTTTCCATGGTACACCAGTGGGCGTCCAACTAATGGGCAGGCGGTTGGCAGAGGAGCAGATATTGGCAACGGCAGAGGAGGTGATGCGCTGCTTGCAAAGTACACAATCCAGTGGTGTCTGAGGACTTACTTAGGTTGTTAGCAGCAAAGAGATCGCCAGCATACCATGAACATCAGCGCATCAGCATGCTATGAAGATCGCCAATACACTGTAGAAGCACCTAGCAATCTTGTGCCGGACCTTCCAATCACGTTCGCCAATGCTGACCAGTGACTTGTGTCAACTTAGCCACAAGTTGCCCTGCGGGCGATCAGTGTCTCCACGGAAGTCTCTGTTCGGGAAAAGTACCTCTACAGGAGATTGAGGTGATCGGCGATCGGCGATATGAAGATTGATGCTTTCATCACCGCATTGATGAAGCTGGTCAGGAGGGCCAGCATCGACATCGACGTCGACATGGATAATATCCTGTTTATGGGCTACGTATGCCGACGGGGGGTCAAGAAGTAATCTTGAGGCCATGGCGGCACAGCGCGAGCCCAAGAGGATTGCTGAGTGTTGTCCGAGGAAGGCCTTTTGCTGTCATGTTGACGTGTCCTGATGCACGACGGGATAGTCGTGCGCTCGGAAGATGTTGCAATTGGCGGCAATCATCATGGCCTCGGCTCAAGAGGGAGTTTGCCTTGCCGTCATGTCAATATCTCCTCATATGAAGAGCGCATCATCTAGTGTCTGGACAGGCCATAAGCGATACCACTGCGAAACTAACATCTAGACCCTTCAGCAACTGCGTCAAAATCAGTGTGTCATTGATAAACTTAAAGAATTTGATCTCCGAGATATCATGATGGTCAGAATGAATACGGTAGAGTGACTCTTTGTTAGATAAAGTAGGTACCTTACGGTGGTTGCTCCGTAGCCGCTTATGGCCGGTCCGGAGACTAAATAATGCGCCTTTGGTATCCCAAAGCATATAATGTATCTAAGGTATGGTCGTGGGGGTGACAGACCTTGCAATTGGCCGTACACGGCTGTAGCGAATAGAGGGCATGAGCGGACCCCCCGGCCAAATATGAGATGCAATTTCTGAGAGCGACTGTGTCACGGAGCTAATTGGTGGCGTGCATGCATTGGCGTGGGAGCGTAAGGTACACTGGTAGGCCTGCGCTTGGGTGGACCCCTTGTCCCATGTCCTCGTCTACCTACTCCAATGCAGTTGCAACACAGACGGTAATGTTGAAGATTGTCCTCACAGCAGGTGCGATCGATGATGAGGATGAACGCCTGGTCCAGAACCAGGATCTGGTGCTCAGCATGTTGCTTGCCGGGCGGGCAAACTATTCCATAGCAAGTTGAGCCGTCTCTTCCTGGTGTTTGTAGAAGTCAGCAGAACACCGTTGGGCGTGGACGAGAAGTTTATATATGTCCGCCAATAGTTCCAGTGGAGAGACTTCTCATAGTGTTTGAAGACCGTAGCTTGGGTGATAGTCATCATGTTGAGCAGCATTCTTTCTTTTGACGCAAGTCTACCTGATTCCTTTAATCGCTCTGACTATACTGACAACCTTTTCAGCCGAAGCATGCTGGCCAGGTCAGCGACTACTGCGAGAAGCATTCCAATGAGCTTCCTTCCAATCCGAAAGACTGTTGGGAATGGACCGCGTCGAGTTTCAAGGATGCGGACAAGATGTCCTCTCAACTGCAGGCAGCCTGGATGATCTTCATTGCTGAGGACCGCCAGCCTAAGAGAAGTAGGACTGCTTGAGAATATTGATTGTCACAAGCTAAGAATGTATACGCAGTCCTCGAGATCGGCTGCTACAGCGGCTACTCCGCACTTGCGTGGTATGAAGGAACGAAGGGCACTGGGGCAGAGATCATCACTCTTGAGCTCAGTTCACAGATGATTGCTGCTTCAAGGAAGACCTTCAACACGAACAAGGTCAATGACCGTATCAAGCTGATCGAAGGACCTGCCGGAGAATCGTATGATGAGCTTCAGCTACTTCTCAGGCCGCGCTGATCAAACTCCAGGATTGAAAAGCTCACGGGCGCCTTCGACATTATTTTTGTCGACGCCAACAAAGACGGCTATGAAGGTTATGTGAAGCAGATTCTTGATAAGAAGCTCCTGTCTCCAAACGGGATCATCCTCTGTGACAATGGTAAGCTCAACAAAAGTGCCCCCTTAACTCGTCCAGCTGCTGATAGTCTTAGTCTTTGCTCGCGGGCTTACTTTCGGTGACGATTCGTTCAACCCGTACCTTGACAATACCATAAGACCGTATTGGACCGATTGTGGGAAGGCGCTCGATCATTTCAACACGTTCGTCGCCAGTGATCCACGAGTTGATGTCACGATGCTGCCATTATTTGACGGGGTCAGCCAGATCAAGTGGAAGGTCGGCATACGCGATCAGATCGCCAACAAAGCCAACGGGATGAATGAAACCGATCGCATCAAGGGGCATTGAAGCCGGAGATTGATCGCCGTATGCACCTGAGTCGGCATTCACTCATTAATTGTGACGGATGACAACAGAGTAGATGTACTGAATTAAAAGCATGCCTTTGTCTTTACCAAAGATGCTATCTCAGGTTAATTGTAGCGCAGTGTGAAGTTCAACATCCAGTGTCTAGATACAGTCGAATAATGTTACCATGTGCACCCTCGAACCTCTCCACTCCGCCTGGCACGCTGCGTATCAGAAGACCAGACAGCATAATGGCCGGAAGAGATGGAACATGATCTTCCGGGCCTTGCCAACAAGAGCCTTCGAGCACATTCGCCCAGGTCCATGATCATGCCGTATCACTAAGAGTCGAAGGGAGCCATCTTCATTCCCCGGAACGTGGAGGTATGGATTCCAAGGTAAACGGGGGTCGGTTTCGCCTCCGTAGGCAATCGCAGCTATTACTCCCATCACCCAACTAGTACTCGTACCTGCGTCGGCCACGAATAGTCCATGCTGCCCAGAGGCCGCGATCCCGTCATCAGTCCCCTCTTTTGATTGCTTCTCGCACCACAAGGCCTGACACAACTACATGACTGGTGGTTGAATCAACGCACTCTCATCTTCATCGAGGTAAAACTACCGATACGACTCTCTATGGTGCGGTGGTCAGCAGGACTAGCGCTTGACGTACTTGGCCACTTCTCACCGTGCAGGCATAATGAAGCAACCTATATGTCATGTCATTTTGACTTCCACAGCATGCTTCAATTCATGCAGCTACCATAACAATTAAAGTTAACCTAGCGCTTGATCATCATACAGGCCCACGTCATCGCTAAATCAATGCTTATTTCAACGTTCCGTTCCCCGTCAATAGTTCCCACCGGCGCTAAGGCAGCGGGTGCTAGTGCTAGTAGGGTTTCAATTCTTCAAATCTCCTCGCACCTCAAGTCCACTCAACGACCGTTGCATCTCCCGCAATCTGAGCCCCAGCCACATCTTCGCCGCCGATTGCTGGCCTTCACGGACCCGAAATGTTGCAAGAGCTGAAGAGGAATGTACTCTACGAGTAAGGCATCCGTCGACGACATCATCCTTGTAGCTCCAACGTCACGCCATCGGTCCTCTCAAATCTTAACGCGTGATAGATGACCAACTTCAGCGCCTGCTCTCCTCAGCTTAACTTCAGGTATGACACGATTACTGTTGTCATTGCCTCAGAGCGGCCATCCACGGCGAGGACACGGTTCGGCTTACGGCGGCTCAGCTTCCCGGTCGGACCTCACTTCATCCTTTACTAGCAAAGGTCTTCTCCGAATAATGCATCATCACGAAAGCGTTGCCACTTTATGATCTCTCTTGGCGGGCCCTTGTCTAATAAGTTTACAACGTTCAATGAAACTCGTACCGATAGTCACATGTTCGACCACCCTTCATGGCTCGCTTCTTTTTTCCAAAATGCTCCTAGAATGCGTTCTTGCATTGATATCGCCAAGGCAACTCTGCTGCTCCGTGTCATTTTTGTTGCCACTTGCTCGACTTTGATCCACGTTCTTCATTGCGAGGCAGGTCGGGGATCAAGAGGAGCCCTGAGGAGCCCTACATGCGTTAACCGGGGTTCTAATGTTACATCGCTGCATACACGGTGGAACGGGATTTGGTGGAATGGAATTCAGCATGCCAATCATGGAGCAAGTCAAAAGTGGGACTCCGATACCGACCAATTGTCCTGGAAAAAGCGCCCTCGTATTGCATCACCAATACCTTGCACATCTATCTGTCGGCAAAGCTGAAGCATTTCTAGAGCTCGGTGACCTCACCTTGCGTCCAAGCAGATTACGACTTTATAGTGATCAAATGCTCGTGTTCACTGATGCCCGTCGAAGACTTCGTGCTGCTTGCAATTACTGGTACTGCAGCCTGTTCACTCCACGATGCCTACGTTGACGTCTCCCCTTCCGTTGCTGGCCTTGTCTATGGAGGACGACTTTACTTATGCCGAGCAACCGTCAATTCTTCGTCCTCGAAAGCCATCCCGCAATGTCCTGGTAGAGCTGGAGTTGCCGTGTACTCCTGCGCAGGCAGCATGCCTGGACCGGAGTCCTCAACCTCCCTATTTCTCACTTCGGATCGATCTGCTCACGGATAGTTTTATCAGTATGGATCGGATTCAATTCACGTGGCAAGCCCTAGCGAGCCATAACCCTGTTCTTCGAACCGTCTTTGAACGCCACAAAACTTGGACCGGGAGTATCCACAAGCAATTGATCCTCAAAAACATCTTTCCCGTGGAATCGTGCTCTCACGAGGTCAAGGACGAAGACGTCAAGTCGCCAGCCAAATGTAGCCTGCATTCGACTGGAGAGACACCGTGCGTCCTTATTCAGATTCATCGTGCGCTCATCGATGAGACATCTTCGAGTCTCATTATGACAGACTTCCTCTCGTTCTATCATTCCATGGCTTTTGACTATCATCCACCATTTTCAAATTATATCCACGATGTATGCTCGAAAGACCCGAAGAAAGCTGAGCTTTTCTGGAATGCTCATCTTACCGGCCTTGTCAATGCACCAATCCATTCGATACCACTACCGGAATCCAAGTCAACCAATTGTTTGACGGCAATGCTGGACCAAGAAACTTTCGAGCGGATCCAAGCGTCCGCCAGGAAGAACGGACACTCTGTGGAGACCTTTCTTTATACGGCTTGGGCAACCACGATGGCATGCCATACGGAAGTCATCGAGGGTACCGTCGTATTCGATGTCGTTGGGCGTGATACCTCAATTGCAGACTATGACTCAATTGTAGGCCTCGTCGACCAGACCTACCCTCTGAAGGTTCACATGTCGCCAAATATGCCAGTTAGAGAGCTCATCAACGACGTCGAACGCTTGATTGAGGAGGCATCCACGAATGCGTTCATTGGCTACGAGTCCATACAACGTCAAGCTCCTGGTTTCTCTACGACATCTTCTATCAAGATCACTCGCTCGGCTCACAATTCAAGGAAGAGCACAAACCCATCTCGGAGACCGTTGAGTCTGAATATCAGTGTTGGGGGTATTTTGGAGGTTACTATACAGTACAACCAGACAGCACCTGGACCTAAGATCCGTGTCCTCCTTAATCATTTCCTGACTGCACTTGAGAACATTTCAAAGGACCCCTCGCCCACAGTGCAAAGCATAGAGCTTGTCTCGTCATCCGAGCGAGAATTCCTTCTAGATCACGGGCGAGCAACGACCCAGCCTGTTGAAGGCCTCGTGCATAGATTATTCGAAAGACAGGTTGAGCTTACGCCCGACGCAGACGCTCTACAATTTGAGGCAGACAGACCATTGACCTACTTACAGCTAAACAAACTTGCTAATGCGGTTGCTCGGCAGCTGCCGTGCGGTCGAGGAGACCGTATACCTGTATGTATGCGAAGGTCGGCAAATTTGATAGTGGCTCTACTGGCAATCCTTAAAAGTGGAGCAGCCTACGTTACGCTGGATCCTGACATTCCCACAGAGCGCAACAGGTTTATAGTCGAGGACGTTGGCGCACCCTGTGTTGTTTCCGACAAGAGCTCGTCCGGTAAATTGCCTCGAGAGATTCTTTTCGAGGACTGGATCTCGAGAGCCGGAGAGCAAGACGATTCAAACTTCGAGGTCGAGCAGGAACCGAATGATATCGTGTACGTGATATACACCTCTGGGTCTACAGGTGCGTGATATGCAGCCAGTCTGCTTTGAGCCCGAAGAAGTCCGTTGTCTCATGAAAATAGATGTCTACCACACGAGAACTAATTATAAGCTAACTCTCACCTATAGGTAAACCCAAAGGAGTACTCCTAGAACATGGGGCAGCATACGTCGGCCTTGTAGCTTTCCCGTTCATTCCCAACCTTCGTCAGCTTTTCTTCCACAACCCAGTCTTCTCGGCGGCGCAAAGATCGATCTGGTCGACGCTGAAGCAGGGTGGCTGCCTATGCGTGGCCAGCAAGGAGAATTTGACTATAAAGATAGGGGAGACAATTAATGAAATGCGGATCAACACTATTGACGTCACCCCCTCAACAGCAGCCCTTATCACCCCTGGTACTGTTCCCTGCCTTGAGCGGATGACAGTCGCTGGTGAACTCATCAAACCGGCATTACTCCCCGCATGGATCGACCGAGTGGAATTGCTCAATGCCTATGGTCTGAGTGAGAATACCCAATTCAACTGGCGGCATGTCATGGAAAGAGGCCAGAATCCCCAAAACATAGCGCGCCCAAGCGATACGACAACTTCTTATGTTCTTGTTCCCGGCACCACCAGACTGTCACCACTGCTCGTTCCGGGGGAGTTGTGCTTGGGAGGTCATCAACTTGCCCGTGGCTATCTAAACCGTCCAGAGAGAACACGCGAGGCTTTCATCAGCAATCCATTCGGTCCCGGTCGGCTCTATCGGACGGGCGACATGGTGGTCGCCCACGAAGATGGTTCGATTGAGATCGTTGGCAGGATCGATTTCCAAGTCAAGATCAATGACCAGCGCGTTGAGCCTGGAGATTCCAATTCTATTATCCAGATGCACCCTAATATCTACGCCTCTTCCGTAGTATCTGTGAAAGTTGGGGCCAGGAAATCATTGATAGCTGCTATCGTGGTCAAAGGGCATGTCGACTGGTCCTCACTTGTCCGTGACCTTCGAGAAAGAGTTCGACAGCAGCTGCCACTATACATGATCCCATCATACTGGGTGAGAAGATCCGAGCTTCCTCTCAACGTCAACGGTAAGGTCGACGTACCTATCCTGAGACGGATTCTGGAAACCCTGAGTTGGGATGGTCTCCTTCACCGCCCAGATGCAGGAACGTTGACAGAGAAATTAAGTCCACATGAGGAGGCAATTCGAGAAATCTGGGCTGGAGTTTTGATGCTGCCACCCAAGGAAATCAGGCGGACCGATTCCTTTCTCTCCCTTGGCGGAACGTCACTGGATTCCATTGTGGTCTCTTCTAGCGCAAGGAAGCTTGGCTTTACCGTTAGTATGTCGGAACTTCTCAAGGCCGAGTCGCTTTCGGACGTGGCGAAGGCGACTTCGCTGCGTGGAAGTGAGATCACAACGGAACATGCGCCTTTTGCTAACCTCTCAATGCTCAGCTGGGTCGAAAGGACGTTGAAGATGCCTTCCCAGCGACCCCTCTTCAAGAAGGGCTAGTAGCAGATTCTCTTCTGGGCCGGTCAAACTACGTCTACTGTCGAGCTTTCAGCCATCAAGGGCTTGCATTGGCGGACCTCAAGATGGCACTTCAGGCCGTCATCACGCGGAGTAAGCTTCTACGCACGACATTCATAGGACACGGGAAGTCCTTCCTGCAGGTTGTTCAAAAGACAATGGAAGTCCCCTGGGACAGATTGGACATCAGCTTAGATGCATATCTTGAGTCTCAGCATCAAGCGAGGACAAGCACGAACATGACTCTGGGCGGGCCTTTTCTGAGGGTTGCTAGCCTAAAGGATGATGTGGTTGTCATACTGACTCATCACGCCCTTTTCGACTTCTGGTCAAATCAATTTCTGTACGATGATCTATGCTCTGTGCTCAAAGGAGACACAATCATAGAGCGCCCGGCTTTCAGTAGCTTCGTTCGATTTGTCGAGGAGAAGAACCCCGAAACGTCACGCGATTTCTGGAATACTTATCTGAAAGATGCACCGGCGACAAATCTAGGTACAAGGGTTGGTGAAGGGTTCTATCTCGAAACCAATCTGGATTGTGATTTGAAGGCTTCCACATCAAAACACCAGATGTCTGTTGGTTCAATGCTTTATACTGCCTGGGCAATTGCTCTTGCAATCCAGATTGGAAAGAACGACATCCTGTTCGGGATTACGCTGTCTGGCCGAGACGCTCCGATTGACAATATACTTGAAATGAGCGGCCCTACCCTGGCCACTGTTCCAATGCGAGTCAAGGTCAATTGGGACGCTACTGTGCTCCAGATTGCACAGCAAACGCAGTCAGAATTCTGGTCGATCGCAGAGTATGCTCACTATGGTATGAGGAACGCCTTACGAGCCTCTGACTTGCCGACCGATTCCCTCGATACGATGGTGAATTTTCTGGTCAAGAACAAATCAGACAATCCTCGGGATGGTGACGTCCTGAAACCGCTATCGCTGGGGCAACGGAACTTCACAAACTATGTAACGCTGGAAATTGATGACAGGGACCTCGATCGGCTGAAGTTGATGTCGTTGTTTGATGTCAACGATGCCAATGAGCTCTTGCACAACACAGCCGAGATCCTGCGAACTCTCGTTAAGGCCCCTCAAAGTAGCGTAGGAGAAGTCGCTTCTAAGCTCTGGCAGAAGCTTCAGCCTCCTTCCGTCTCGAGCGTCTTAACGTCCACCTCTATAGACACTGAGCCAGATCTAGATATTTCTGCGCATGAGAGGGTTCGCCCATTGGACTTGGCAAAGTCCTCAGTCCTCGATCGTCAGCTTTTGCATGGAAGATTCGAAGACACAGCACTGAAGGCCCCCGAACTCATTGCGCTCCAGTGGGAAGACAAAGAGTCAATCACTTATGGGTCGCTCGATACCCGCGCAGAACGACTTGCCAGCTATCTTCGGCGGGCTGGGGTGCGCCAACAGCAGATCGTCCCTTTGCTTCTAGAGAAATCCGTCGAAGCCATCGTTGCTATACTAGCTGTTCTTAAGGCTGGAGCTGCCTATGTCCCTCTAAGCCCAGACGATCCGGTCGACCGCAACGCGTTCATACTCAAGGAAGTGGAGGCGGATCTTATCATTACGCAGACAGATTTCCACGACGTTTTGCAACATTACGATGCAAAAGCAGTCTGCCTCGACCAATTGAAGCTTGATGACTTTGCTACTGGTACAGTCAGTGTTCAAGATCTCGATAATACGGGCGAGAATCTCGCATACGTTATCTACATGTCGGGTAGCACTGGTCTGCCCAAAGGAGTCAAGATCACTCACGCAGCTGCCTCAGTAGCCGTGAAGAGTATGCTCAAAGCCGAAGAGCGATACACAGGCCAATGGCGAACGCTTCAATTTGCTAACTATGTCTTCGATGCGTCGGTTCAAGATATTTTCAATACATTGAGCTCTGGTGGAACCATCTGTATGGCTCCGACTGATCGAATGCTCTCGAATTTGGCGGGTGTGATCAATGAGATGAATGTCAAACAAGCAATTCTTACGCCCACTGTGGCACGATTACTCTCACCTCAGGACGTGCCGTCAATGGAGATTCTGATCCTAGGAGGTGAACCAATGGCATCTGATGTGATTCGAACTTGGGCATCGAAATGCAAAGTGTTGAATGTTTACGGCCCGACAGAAACTTCAATGGTCGTGACAACAAAGGCCGTTAGCCCCGAAACCAGCCCTAGGAACATTGGGAAGCCCTTTGATACCGTCTCCGCCATGATCGTTGAGATTGACGGCACGAAGATAGTATCACACGGCGAAGTCGGCGAGCTCTGCATTGCTGGACCTCAGATAGCTCAAGGCTACTTGAATCGAGATGATCTCACATTGCAAGCCTTCGTTCCAAGTGGCTATCTTGACGGGGCGCTTATGTACCGCACTGGAGACCTTGCTCGATGGCTTCCCGACGGAGAAGTCGAATGTCTGGGCCGCAGAGACAGTCAGGTCAAGATTGCTGGGCATCGCATCGAGCTTGGGGAGATTGAGCACACGATTCTTCAGAGCTCTGCTGTACATGGCTGTGCCGTACTTGTACTGGACGCGCATGGCAAGCCCCAAGTGATTGCATTCTGCGTCTTTAAACCATCTCTTGACACGAAGATTGCCGATGCAAGATCTCATATTGAGCAGATGATAGAATTGAGAGATGGCCTCAAAACTTTGCCAAGCTACATGGTGCCCAAGTTCGTTTTCCCGATCGGAATATTTCCGAGACTGCCGTCACAGAAAGTCGATCGGCACCTACTGAGGCGGATGGCTGAATCCCTGGGACCCGTTGCAATGGGTCAGTATTCTGTTGAGGCACTCGGAACGCAAGAACAAAACTATTTACCGACCGAGAACGATGAGGAAGCTCTTCTGGAGAAAATTTGCTCTGATATCTTCCAGATACCGAAGCGCCAGCTTGGAGCAAGGGCCAACTTCTTAGCGTTAGGAGGAGATTCTATCTCCGCGATTAATTTGGTCAGTCTTTGTCGGAACGAAAACTATGCACTCTCAGTCCGCGATGTCTTGAAGTTTGCAACACTCCGAGAGATTGCCAAGTGTCTCAAGAGGACAGTTCCCAAAAAGCACCCAGGAGCAGATCGACAGTTCCGCCCGCCAAAGTCAGTCTTTGAGACGCTGGAACAAGCCAGCTTAGCCAAGGAAGCGATTGAGTATATCTATCCTTGTGTGCCTGGCCAAGCGGAGTTTCTCAACCAAGGACACAGGGAAGAGCAGATGTGGGTGCTGATGACCATCCGATCTCTCCCCACTACAACCGACTTTCGACACTGGGTGAAGACCATTATTGAGTTGACAAGGGTCAATGAGATCCTTCGAACCACATATGCAAAGATATCACACCACGCCTGGGTTGGCGTGGTCTTGAAAGAACCCGTTATCGACTTCACCTGCCTTGACTGCACAGCGAATCGAAGAGAAGACATCATTGAAGACATCTGGAGCACACGTTTTGTAACCGGAAAACCATTCGTCCGCTACACGCTCCTCAAGTATCCAGACGGCAAGTCTGAAATCGTGGTCAAAATGGATCATGGTGTCTGGGACGGAACACTTCTACGTATCTTCGACAATCAGTTCTCAGCTCTGCAAAGAGGCGAACCTGCGCCATCCCACGTTGAGTTCAAAGATTTTGCTGCTTTCCACTGGACATCTGACAAGACGCGTGCGCTAGACTTCTGGAAAACCTTTGTACGCGGACAAAAGCCGCAGTATCCTATGGCCAAGAGTCCCATGATTACTCAATCAGTGGCCAAGCAAATGGATGTCAACCTGGAACCGCTTACCAACAATTGCGGGGTCACTGTCCCCGTGGTATTCCAGGCCGCCTTCCAAGTATGGTTGGCAAATGCCAGCAAACGTGATGATGTCTCTTTCGACTACCTCCTCACAGGACGCAATGTGGATATGCCGAATCCTCAATTGATCAACGGTAATTGCGCCAATTTCCTCCCATTCCGCTGTCGAATTGATCAGCATAAGAGCCTACGGGCCCTTCTGGTCGACACGCAAAACCTATTCTGGGAAGCGACGGAGCACGGCAATGTCGGGCTTGATGACATCTACGAGGCGGCGGATCTGTCCCGGGACGAGGTTGGCAATCGTTGCATGTTCCTGTTTCAACCATTTGAGCCGGCGTCGGGCCCGCCGAGAGAGGATATGCAGTGGGTCGTCTTGGCGCTGTCGGAGGTCAGGATGTATCAACCTTACGCGCTTGTGGTGGAGATTGGGAAGTCAACGCAGGGGTATAAGATCAAGGTCATGTATGATGAGAGAGTGTTCGAGAAGGGAAGGGCAGAGAGGATTGCGGAGAGCCAGATCGAGATAGTGAAGCGGTTTAGTGCGGCGAATGGAGACGCGGTGCTGAGGGATGTACTCTAACTTTCACCACTCTACCGGTAGTCTACCTCGTGGGATCTCTTTGACAATGGTATCAAGCGTGAGGACATGTCAACGTGATCTTAGCTTCTTGATATTGATAAACAGCAATCGCTTCAATCCTGACAAACACGGGTCATATGACCTCAACACTTCAAAAATCCAAGCTCTCACATCGGAAGTCAAAGGTTTAAATGTAGCTGATGTAAACACTTATCTCATTCTTCCATATCAGTTCTTTCATCTTCACTACAATTCAATCATTCTCTCTTACTGTCTTTCACATTAGATCAAAATAACAGCATGTGCAGCCTTTGTTATACTGTCTACCTCACTGCCGAGGTGGTGATACTCTTGTCTCAGCTAAAAAAAAATTATCATTATGTCAGACATAAGCGTCAATCAATGCGGACCAGTATCTCTCGCTTCACCGACCGCTTAGCTTCACTGCACCGCTTCCCCTACCACGGTCGCTCGACCCGGCCATAGGGCTACGGTCATCACAAGAACAAAGCATGAAACCCTTATCATGCGTTTTCAATCTTTCTAGGTAAGATCAAATTGCCTAGCGCAGATGTTACATTTCCATCCGTACAAGGGAGTCAGTATCAAGTGTCCGACCAATAACTAACTCCCTTGTCAAGCAAATACAAAATATAGCTCTAGCATTATTATAATAAGAAAATGATTTATATTTATTATATTCCTACTTGTTTTTATGTACTTATTCTACCACCCTTTAATCTCCCTTTCAACCATATCTGGAATAGATTCAAACACGTCGACACCCTTTGCTTCTCATCTCAACTTGCGCAATTTCTCCGTGCGAGCACGGCAATTGCTGCCTCAGATCAGCACTGCTCAGGGATGGATCTCTGACGCCTTCTTTGATGTCAGTGTCAGCTGATCAACATCTGCAGACTTGATAGCGCTCAACTTGTGCGCTGACCGACGCAGTGATGGCTTTGACAACCATAACCCATTGAAACTCATCAGCAGCCGCAACAAAATAATATCCCTTGAATCCTTCTCACTAGAGTAAACAAGACAAGCACAATCAAGAGAGAGCTGAGGTGACAGCAGAGGAAGGTTAGTACTCCGAACGCAGCGAATTATTCGTTACCGGTTAGGCTTAGATGATTGAGGCGTCGTCTGAAATATAACAGAAGAACACAAAACAATACATGATTCTCGTCCCTGTCAAGTTGTGGATACCCAAGTGCCTCCACCACATGATCGTACCTTAGGTAGGCTGGCCGCACGGGTTGGGTTGACCCGGTTGGGTTAGGTTCGGGGCCCTGATGCGGGTCAGGTTTGCTGGATATTCAGGCTCCGTCAAGCCGATTTGGACTGAGGTAGGGTTCAGAGGTTCAATTCGGTGAGTTGACTCAACTCACCAAGACAGTTATGCAGATATATGTGACTGTATACTGCATTATTCACGCTAATATGCATGCATAAGAGTTATACTACTGTATAAAGTCCTAATGCAGCTGATCATGCAGAGCGTCACTGTGGCAAAGAATCCCTGTTGAGTTACACCACAGAAATCAGATCAAACCGGTAGTGGGTTTAACCGCATTTGAAAAACCTGCCCCAACCCAAAACCCCATATGGTCTGGGCCCTATGTGCCTCGCCCCGATCCAACCCAACCCGACGGCCAGCCTAACCTTAGGCGATCGTAAAAATTGCCAGTCCGCTAGCGCTATAACGGCGATTGACCGAGGAACGCATTTTATCATTTGTGTGTGTCCTTCACTCCTAGCTGACGAGTCATTGGCGCAGTCTGACCCCTGTCAGCGTGGATTGCAACATTGCGGAATACAAATGTACTGAGTACCATACGAATGAGGATGCTACTCCATTCTTCTTACATATGTGCTACTTGGAGAAATAGCGTAGACCACCTTCCCCTCTCACCATCTCTCGAAGCAAGCTCATCATCACCTTGACCGCGCCGAGAACCGCCTTCTACCTCAACGATCCACCGTTAGACTTGGAGGATCCCTTGTAAGGAGAAACCAAGCACGATGGCTGCATGGTATCGTATAGATAGGAGCAGTAGTCAAAGACCCTTTCTGACTGCGCGGAATCCCAGAGACTTTGACGGCACGGCACGAGGCAGACATTTGAGATGATCTCGCCGTGGCGAGTTACCTGATGCTAATTTGCTGCAGTCGTCGTTTGAACTCATCATCTGGTCGATAGATTCATCTCCATCATGCAGGCAAGGTATAGTGCCATCAAGCTATCTGCTGAGGCTCATAAAGCAACAGTGATAACCATCAAGCAGTACTGACATTGACAATCAGGGGAATCTGTACAAAAGGAGACTAAACAATGTGAGTTCACTGACACTGAAATGATCTAGCTACCGCGAAAGCAAGAGCTAATAAAGGAGTGAGATGAGCCGAGAAGCATCTTAAGACTTTCAAGCTTGAACCCTCGTGAATCCGAGACTCGCATACAAAAGCTAAACGAACCAATGCAAAGCTGAAAACAACAATTCGAAGAAGAAATTCGGCGCGAGACGACAGTGACGGGACGATCACCACGGGGCAATGCGCACTCCTCGGCTATAGGCTCCGACCTGGACTTGGACCTCCCAGTCCCACCTCGTAATCGAGGATTCTAGGATCCAGTAGTCCGTCTAGAGCTCAAGCTCGCCTCCCTCAGGGTCGGCCTGGTACCTGCGTACGCCACACGTGTGGAAAGTCGAAGTTGGCCAAAGGTGTGCTCCATGAACTGCATACAGGTGACCTGGCCATCCTCGACTTGCACCAGATCGAGAAGGGCGACGTAAATGCCTTTCCCAGGGTTCGGGACCGGTAAGTGAAACTGCCAAACACGCTGACGTTCTCGCCTGTCCCGAATAATGCTTGCACTTCAAAAGCCTCGTTCGTCCAGTACTCGCCGACGCCCTCGAAGGTCTCGACGATGGCTCTGGGGCCCTTGTTTTTGTGGGTGCCGGCCCAAGGGAGGATCTTCTTAAGGTCAGGGTTGTCGTAACTGAGAGATACGTAGGTCGTGTCGAGTGCAACGAGTTTAGTCAGAATGTCCGCATTTGTAGTGTTCGCCAAGAGTTCGTGGACTAGTTCGACGGGAGTGGGAGACACTTTGGGAGAAGATCTGAGATCCAAGTCCGGTGATATATGTAGTGAAGGGTACGTTTGAGGTCCTTACTTTGCGCTTTGAAGAAATCCTCTGTGAAGGCAAGGTCAGTCTTGATTTGATAGGATCCGTGTTTTGAAGACTGACCGTTCTGTGTATTCAAGCACTGTTGACTTCTAGTTCGTCTGGAGCAGTATGGGCTTTAGCTAGACTTTTACATCCACAACAAAATGACTTAGGCAGAACCCTAATGAGAGGAATCATGACTTGCTAGGAACTACCCTCATCCTTGCTGACCTATCGCTTTAGTAAGTAGCACATGATTCTTCGTCAGCCGGCGACTGATGCTTAGTCCAGCCGGTCTAGGTATTTTGCGTCTCTGTCTGGTCTTAGTCTATCGTAGCAGTGCCAAAGTCGATCTGTCTGCTAATCTTTCAACCCTGCCATGATTGGGTCATAGAGACCATTGTTGTATGCAATGGTCACAGTGCTCATGAAGCAGGTTTCAAAGCAGGCATACAATTGCTCACGATACTTGAGGATAAAACATACACATGAATAATGCAGACTTGAAGTGTCCTAACCCCAATCATGAGACTATGCATAATTTATGCAGAGGAGATCACACATTATCAAGTGGTTGACTTATAAACTAACCTCATCGCTCTCCTTAATCTGGTATGGTCGGCACAGTAAGGCTGTACAATATGATGGTATTCTTCTTGCACTAGGTACCTTAAAGACTAAGTACCTCCGTTAGCTCAAATGATAGGTACCTTAGTGTAGCCTTGTTGTCTATGCTCATTTAGGCTCGGGTTCGGGTCCGGATTCGTGTTCGGGTTCGTGTTAGGGCTGAGAGGGGTGATAAGCAGACACATGACATAACTACTACCTTGCGTGAATCGATATGTCAGCTTACGGTCCGTCCTGAAATTGTGCATCGAGGATCGGAGAATGAGCGATCTGGCACTAACCCGACACCCGCCATCGTGTGTTGCAGGGTACGGCTATAACTACATCTTCACCCGTAATGGCGAGTATCCTTTCCTGGCCGAAGATGACAACGCCGACCACCATGAAAGCCGCGGTGATTCACAAAGCGGGTGGGCCAGAGGCTCTCAAGGTTGAGAGCCGTGCGACCCCCACGCCTGAACGCGGCCAAGTGTTGATTCAAGTTAAAGCATTTGGGCTCAATCGCTCCGAGTTGTTCACACGGCAGGGTCATTCGCCTGGCGTCCTGTTCCCACGTATTCTCGGCATCGAGGCGGTTGGTCTTGTGGAAGAAGCGCCAGGAAACGAATTCAGCAAGGGTGATATCGTCGCGACGGCGATGGGTGGCATGGGACGAGTGTTCGACGGTGGCTACGCCGAATATACCTGCGTGCCCGCGATGCAGGTGCAGGTCATCAAGACGGAACTTGCTTGGGAAACACTCGGTGCCATCCCGGAAATGCTGCAGACCGCGTGGGGCTCCCTGTTCAAGTCGCTTCGTCTCAAAAAAGGCGAGCGTCTGCTGATCCGCGGCGGCACGACCTCGGTCGGATTGGCGGCCGCGGCGATTGCAAAGAACCACGGTGCCTTGGTTGCGTCGACCACACGCAAGCCCGATCGTGATAGGATGCTGCGCGCAAGCGGCGCCGATCAGGTGGTTGTTGACAACGGGCGAATTGCCGAAAAGGTCAAGGAGCTGTGTCCGGAAGGTTTCGACAAGGTGCTTGAACTGATAGGCGCGACGACGTTGGAGGACTCGCTGCGCTGCGTCAAAAAGGGTGGGATCGTTTGCATGACTGGCATGGTGGGCAACAAGTGGTCCATTGACAACTTCAGCCCAATGGATTCGATCCCAACTGCTGTCAGCCTGACCACCTATGCCGGTGATTCGGAAGATTTTATGCTGACGCCACTTGACGAACTAGTCGAGCAAATTGCCGCGGGTACGTTGCATATCCAGATCGGCAGAATCTTCCACCTTGACGAGATTTCTCAGGCACATCGGTGTATGGAGGACAACAAGGCAGGCGGAAAAATTGTCGTATTGACTTAGCAGCGCCGTGGAGGGCTATTGGCGCAGGGCAGTCCTAACAGATAGCCTCCTGGCCACCTGAGCTCCACAACTTCATAGCCACAGTGACAGCGACAGCAAAAAGGTCGGACGACTACTATAGCATGATGAATTGAAACACAGCAGCAAGAGGTGGAAGCGTTAAATACTATACTACACTGCAATACAATTCATTATCCACCAGTATGTCATACATCACAGCTCTGCTTCCGCAAACAATCATGTCGAACCCACACCCTTTCCATACCTATATCGGTCAGAGTTCACCTGCGAAGTTGTGCATTCACTGCTCTGCTATCTCCAAAGAGATGCCCGTTTGAGATCAAAATTGTCACCCAGTGAAGAATGTTGGCTGAAGACTGGAACAAGACGATAGATGAGCGCGTTGCACTCACTAAACTATCACAGAAACTTCACTGAGTTATTTAGTAACTTAAATTATAACTTCACTAGAAAACATCTTTATACATCACTTTAATATTTAATAAAAGATTAAGTATAAGTGAAATAAACTTACATCAGATTTTGTGTCACTGTGCAGGCCAGATTCACTTAGTAGATTTTGCTGGCGCACTACAAAGGACGCCATGAATTCTTGACAGTTTACTTAATCAGATATTATGTAACTATAACATGATTCACCACTTAGTGATCATCATCACCTAGTGGTCACCTTATCAAGATATCACTACAAAAGAAGGTGAAATTTTCAACCATCATAAATCCTATTATAATAAAACAACTATCAAACAATACCTTAACATTCTAAGCATGTATGAGCATTATGTGCAAGCAACAAACATACACTGCATTTTGATGAAGTGCACTGCTGTATCTTGCTTGCTGTCTCTTCAATCACTGCTATATGACTACTTTCATCAATCTCTATTAAACTTTGAGCTTCACTGTCAGTTAAAATGTCTTCTCTTGCAATATATGATTGTCTTTGTGTCTGCTTTTGTTTTTGATGTTGATTTTCAATGAAAAGCTTCTCATTTTAACTTACAAGAAGTACCCTGTTGTGCATTGTCATTTGACAATCTTTTATGAGTTGATTGAGCATTTATTCAGTTGATGACAAAGAGCTTTGTATACAATGTTGAAGATATTGTATCATGAGTTGAACCCATACTAAGGTCTTATGATCTAGTTGCTTACTAAGACTTTAAGACTAAAGCACATTATCTTTTCACTTCTGTATGAAGCTTTTCTTTTTCTCTTTATAGTATTCTTCTTGTATTTAGAAATTATCAATTGAGTGTCAGTCTCATTGCAAACCTGTGACATTAAAATACTATTCTCATTTAGACCTGGTCTACAATAGAGGCCTTGCTGTACAATTGTTGAAATCAGTGCAGAATGAGCACAGAAACCTTTATGACAGATGAAGTGAAGATCATTGCTGATGAGATTCTTTCTTGAGCTCAAATATTTATAACAGAACTACACAGCATAAAGAGTCATATGAAAGAGAACATACAGAACATGAAGGCTTGTACAGATCTTCTTTACATCTTTGTGATGAATTGAGCTGATTTCACATCAGTCACATCAGCAGATACAGCTGTTTCAACATCAGCTGTTGCAACATCATCTTCTTCTCAAGAATCAGTCAATTGTATGAACAGTCTCACTTTAAAGCAGCTCATTGCAGCAATGAGTGTGAATTAACACTCAAAGCAGTGTCTTTCTGACTTACTTAAATTTGAAGAAAAAAGAGTGAAATTCAGACCCTGACTACAACAAATTGTTGTTAAATTGAATGTGAACATGTTAAACAACAATGTCAGTGTGCAGTTCTGATACTTACACAGTCAGCTGAAAGAATTGGCTTTAAGTCAAGTCACACCTTAAATTGTGACTTATATTAAGTCAAACAAAGTTCTAAATCATACAACCATTGAGAAGTTAATCAATCAGCTTCAGCATGTGTACAACAACTTAAAATCAAGAGAGAAAGCAACTTGTATCTTAAAAGCACTATGTCACAGGTTTGCAATGAGATCAATGCTTGATTGATAATTTCTAAATACAAGAAGAATACTATGAAAAGAGAAAGAAAAGCTTCATACAGAAGCAAAAAGATAATGTGCTTTAGTTTTAAAGTCTTAATAAGCAACTAGATCATAAGACCTTAGTATGAGTTTAACTCATGACATCACTTCTTTTTTTTTCTTTAAGGTTGTGCTTTAAGCCTCTGAAAAGATTGTCATACAGTTGTCAATGTTTGTTGACACATGTTTGCCTGCTTTGTACAGATAAGATTTGCAGATGAAAATTTTTTCATTGCTTGCGTGATTTTCTTTAACAATTCACTTGAGTTTATCTGTCAGTGAAGTGAGTTATAAACCCTCTTATCTCACATACAACTTTTTTTTTTCTTTCTTCTTCAACTTCTTCACTCACAACTTTTGTATGTGAAATCTTTCTTGATTGAATATGTCAGCACTGACTCTTGTACAACAAGCTCAGCAGCAACAACATCAACAACAACAACAATGTAAGTGTTATATGAGTATGTGTCTCAGAGCTGACAGCTCACAGAGCCCTCATTCTTTATGATGCATATGTTGTCACTCTCACTCTTGTGGCTGTTGATGTTGATTCAGTTCTCTTTGTTGATCAGCAGCAGTTTGCTCAGTATGCTCACTCTTTTCAGACAATGATCATTCTCATGCTGCTTGATGTGAATGTCTTGTTTGTACAAAAATGTATCACACTGAATCAGATGAGAACTCATCAGTCATTGTACATCAATGCAATTCTGATTTAAAGTCAGAGTGTGTTGGTTTCTGCTGGTTGTATCAACTGTCAGACACATGATATGGCATTCTTTTTGAAATGTTGTCATACATCAGAACATTTCAATAAATGTTACAGTAACTGCAAGTGGTGTAATCACACTGCTCACTGTTTCATATGCAACAATGACATTCTCATTGTCATCTTGAACAATGAGAATAACAACAATGTCAATGAGGATGAATGTGCTACTCAGTCAAGACAAATCATGTCAGTGTTGTCAGCAGAGACAGTTGTCATCTACATTGTCTCTTAAATATGTATGACTCTTCTTTCTTCTTTACACTGTGCTTGTTTAGTTGTACAAACTGTGTGTGACACTTATAGAGTCTAGTCATATGAGCTGTGTGCAACATCTGAGCAATGTGCCTTATCTCTTCACAGTGCTCAGAACAAGTAGCTTCAGCGAAATTAAGAAGGCATCATTAGTAATTAGCATAGAAATAAATCAAATAAATTCAACACTAAATTTTGAACTCTGTATGATTCTTTGAACTCATGAAGCATCTCAACCTTCTTGTGTATGATTAAGATCTAGTCACCTCAGGTTGCATTAACTTTCATTAATTTAACATCACTGTGTCTTTCAGAGTGAATGTCAATTCTCATGTGAGTTGAGTATAATTGACTCATTTCATCAAGTACTTCTTCTTGAATTCTTCTTTACATTGTACAAATTTCTTCTTCAGAATCTTCTTTATCTTAAACTCTTCTTCATTGCTTACAATTTGTGACAGAGATTGTGAGTCTGTTGTATGCTGAGAAAAAAGAGTGTTCATGACTGCTGACTGAAGCATGACTGAGTGAAACACATTATAAATACTCAATAATGTGTTCAGACAGAAGAAATGTGAGTTGATCTTCTTAACAATGATGTACTTGACATTCTTCACATCAAACTTCTTGCACAGACAGTCTGTATGAATGTTCTTAAGATTTAGTCAGATTTTGTTTTCTTTCTTGAACTCATAAGACTGCTGTCTCTTCTGATTCACTGTTTCTTTCTGTATCTGCTGAGTGACAGTCATAGTCATCTGTGCTCACTTTGTGGCTTCTTTCATCTTTTGTACAATTTGATCAGCTTTTTGTACTGAACTTTTTGCAGATCATATGAGCTTCAACTTCTTAAGTAGTTGTAAAGACTTCATGTAATACTCATAAGACAAGAAGAAGAGACTCACTTCTGTTGAGATAAAGTCATGATTGTTTATAACTAGCTCAGTCATGAGAAGCAGGCTTGCTCAGTTGTTCTGACTATAATTTGAGAACATACAAATGTACAGCTCAACATTCTGGTTCATTTGCTCAGTTGCTCTGTCAGTTTTCAGGTGATATGCTGTGAACATTCTTCATACAATCTTTAAAAGTTAACAGACTCTTTTTCATAGGCTGCTCACAAACTGAGTGTCTCAATCTGAGACTATTGCAATAAAAAGCTCATAAGCCTGATAGAAATGTTGTACAAACATCTGAGTCACTCATTCTGCAGTCATATTCTTGCACAGTTTCAGTATTATTCTCTTGCTAAGACAATTTATAATAATCAGAAGGTTTGTACAACCCTTACTTGACAGTAGATTTACTACAAAGTTGATGAATATCTTCTGTCAAATTCACTTCAATACAGGTAAAGGCTTCAAGAAGCCTTGTCAGCAGTCTTTTCAGCAGTTGTTCATACAACATTTGTTGCAATTTCAGCAGAATGTACAGACATTCTGTAGCATTTCAAGTCAAAAGAACTGTCATAATAAAAGAACATCAGTTACATCTCTTTCTGAGTGTTCAGTCATTGTTGAGTCATGTGTATACTGAATCAGTTCTGTACAAAGAGGTTCTGAGAACAGCACTCAGTGTCTTTTGCAAAAGAGTAGCTTTTCTTCATCACTCAAGAAGTATTTCATTATGAATACTCTCACTTTTAAAACAGTAGAAAATAATCTCTGTTTCTTGTGAATTGTCTGACAAAGCTCATTGTATGACTCATCTTCTGCTTCAGCATTCACTCACATTTGTTTGAGGTCTGTGATCTCATTGAACAAGTTCTGATCTCATATGAGCACAGGGATCAGTATGTCTGCTACTGTCATTGAGGCGGCCTGTATAGGCTTGCTTATTATCTCAGAACATATCATCTGCGTCATACAATGTTGTACTCTGTTGTTGAAGAGATTCATTGACACATTCTGCTTTTGTCTCAATAAAGCATTTGCTCTCTCATTCTGTTTACTCAGCAAGTATAGTATGAAGAAGTTGTATTGTGACAGTATTAAAGACCATCTCATTTGTTGCTCTGTAAGCTTTTTAACTGTCATAAAGTATTTCA
>JAABUP010002413.1_pt1 | contig 36227 bp, 48 predicted proteins | sample 5559201 | NCBI WGS metagenome assembly JAABUP01 (sample SAMN10711887, study PRJNA513373) | rock metagenome | isolation source: Antarctica rocks | place: Antarctica
CCAGCTTGAAATTGTCCTTCCTGTCGTATGGCAAACTGTTTTGTGCTGCCCTCTGGCGCAGCAGTTGAAGAGCTGGATGGTTGCCCTGCACGGCACCAGATGCTACACGTCTGCATGGCTACAGCGCAGAATGCTTGACCATGTTACGCGTATGACCATGTTATGCATATGAGAAAAAGCCACTGGCAGCTGGCAGCTGACAGCAGCAGCTGTGACGCATGGCCTGCACATATGCACAGACAGAAGTTTGCAATGCAATTTCTGCATGATCCACTGCAACCCGACACCTGCAAGCAATGTCTGCATGAGCTAGACTTGTGTAACTGGTAGTTCTATGCCACACTTGTCAGCTGTTATCTGCTTGCAGCAGCAAAAGCTGGGTAGTGAGCAAAGTAGCGTGTACGCATGCACCTATTTACATGACTGCTCTGCAGGACCTTCCTGAACACTTGATTAACTGCTGAATGGCTATGGAAACTCAGCGACTGAAAAGGACAAAGTCTAATGGATCATTTAGGCCAATAGAGCGGCTGTTGCTTACCCTTCCAGGTGATGCAGCAGCCTTGCTGTATGTTGAGCTTTGCAACGTACATGATGCTATTGCCTTTGTAACAAGTCAACTCAGGCAACAATGTACAATGCACAATCAAGTCCGCAGGCTCAGTCACAAGCACATGCTAGCAATCTTTGTCAACGCAAAGGTGTCACAACTTCATGCAGGGCTTACCCTCACAGGCATCATTTCCTCAGGCTGCTGCTGCCCATTCTTGCCACGTGAAAACAGGGACAGCAACCTGTTCCGTTTCTCCTGCTGCTTCTCGTCTTCAGCAGGCTGTGCATTGCCAGATTGCTCAGGTGGATTTGGCAAACTGCTATTGGGGGCTGCTTTGCATGCAGAGTCTCCTTCATTGTGTTGTGGTGCTTGGCTGCTGGTTGTGGCAGCATCTTGATCAGCCTGAGTGTCAGAGGCTTTCCAGCTGTTTATAAGACTCTGTATTGCTCCTGAAACCCGGCTTGAATCTACTTCTGAAGCTTTTCGTTGCAGCTGCAAAAAGAAACAATGATGTAAGTTTATTCATTTCATGAGGACTTCTGTTAACCTGCTGAGGAGGGTGACTGTGACGGGGCAGGTCCGAGCTCACCTTCTGAGCAGCCACTCGAGCGGGTGTTCGAAAGGAGGTGATTGCCCGTTCAAGCCTATCACGTCTCGATTCCTGAGGTTCCTTTTTGGGTGGGACTTTCTGGGCAGTGCTGACAGGTCGCAGGCTGCCAGATCGACTGACACGCCTCACAACATATGGTTTTGCATTTGTTAAAGCCCAGCATTCGCTTTCTTGCAATCTGGGGCCAGAGGAATGCAATAGCATCACGGCCCGGGGTTAGGAAGCGAAAAATAGTCGTGAAACGCAGATATGAAATTAGGGAACAGAAGGCAGGCTTGAGAGCGGCGTTGCCGTGTGACGAACGGGTTGAATGACGAAGTACGAACCACAAAACGTCTCACTTGTTCTGGCGACCGATCTCAAGGGAAACCCCAGCTTGCGTCTTGCGGTGCAGCTGTGACTAGCTTGCTGCGTATGCGATGCGCACGTGATTCGCATCTTTTTGTGCCAGGCAAATGTGACTCATTCATTCATTCATTCATTCATTCATTAGATTTTAAAGCCAATTGGACCAGTAGACTGAAAGTGTCAGACAAAGATACCCAAATGTTTTAAAGCACTTATGAAAACATTAATGTTCACAGCTGACGCACTCTAAGCTAAACTAAAGGGTATGTCCAGATTGTGCTGCCACCAGGGTGTTCCTATGTTCAAAACATTCCGACAAAAACCTAGCTATGACTTTGGGATCATGTAGAGTAATAAAAGAAGACAGTGTAGGGGCTGGGCTCCAAAATATGTTTGTGAATCTGCTCCTGATGGCACAATATGCAGGGCAATCAAACACAAAATGATGTTCATCCTCTGCTAAACCAGAAGCGCAGAAAACACAGTGGCGTTGCTCCCTAGGCACCTGCTGTGTCAAAGGCAAAAGCCTACCAGTATCTACATGAAGACCATGACATCCACATCTAAATCTGCTGATGAGTTTTCGGCTCTTGAAGCCCTTGACTGTTGAAAGGTAAGGTGCTAGGACATATTCTGGCTGCAAGGGTTGGTACCTAGCAACACTGCTGAGACTACTCTGATGCCATGTCTGTCTTCTTCTGACTAAGAAGCTGTGTCTGATCATGCATCTTCTTCATGCATATGACTTTGAACTTGAAGCATGTGATAGCAACGCTCATTGCGATGCGTGTCGCCTTGAGATGTTGTGCTATCAACTCAATCGCTGTACACACAGACATGCAAGTTGGCAACAGTCACAAGGAAAATGCAGCTTTATTTACGGCTGCCAGGATAAGTTGATATACTTCAAATTCAGGAATTCCTTCAGGAATTATGTTCACGCCGTCAAACTAATAAATGCACATATTGCCTGCCTATCATAGTCTATCCCGTTTCAATGGATCCGCGTTGTTTGCTTTCACTGACAGCTGTTGGCATTGCATCATGATGATCAACTGACCAAAGAGTATTCTTAGCTAATTCATTAGGAAACAAAGCAAAGCATAAGGACTCTGTAGATACCAGCAGCATCACAATCGGTATAGTAGAAAATAAATGTCAATACATGAGCAAGGGGAATATGGTACAGGTCAATTTGACCAGCTAGGAATGCAGCTATATCTATGGAACCTATGAGATATCCAGCTAGGAATATAGCCATGACAAGTGTCAATGGTGTGACCCGTTGCCATGCATCTGTGGCACAGACTGTGATCTTGATGTGCTTGAGTTCTGAACTATCTGTTCTACTCGATGTCTTGTGCTGAGCATCTCCTTTGCATTTGCATGGACAATGTCACACAGGTTTTCTGCAGCAGCAGGTATCAACACATTCAGAATCACTCGTTGATGCCCCTCAGGGACATGCAAATTCAGGGTTGCACTCAAAAAGCAAATGTAGGCAGCAGCAAATCCTGGGATGCCATACCAAACACAGCCTCACACAGCAGCAGAGGCAGTGCTGATGTCCAGATGCTGGGTGTACAAGAGACATCAGCTTCTGGACTTCTCCATTCACACGACATCATATCTCTCCAGCAAACATTGAACACAGGGTCATCCTTCAGCACGGTGACACAGACACCAAATTTGACACGACTCCACTTCTGTAAGCTTCAGACAATGTACCAGTCTCTGCACACTGAAATCTCCTTGCAAAACGAATTTCAAAAATCCAGTGGGCGCACCTAAAGGCAGAATGCCAAAGGGTTCCTCTATCTGCACACCAATCTCCTCCACCCCCAGTAGCAAGAAGGCAATGAGCACAGCTGCAGGGACCATGGCCCAGTGGCAGGCCCTCCACAGTGTGAAGGGAAGGAAAGCTAGCCAAATAACCAGGAATCTGGATGTATGCCTGCAGTGCAGCTGGTGTGGTCTTTGAACCACGCTCTCAACCACATCTAACCAAATTTATCCACCTCAATGTGGTCAGTTTTCTGTTGTTATGAAAGATGTACAAACAGACACATAGTTTTCCAACATCCTGCTCTCTCTGGTGTCAAGATTGGGAACTGCCAACGAAGGATCAGGGCAGTATCCATGTGTTGATCCAAGTTCAATCTTCTGCAAGAGTTTGCATTTCACAAGCTCTGGTGGTCTACAGAACACACACAGGTAACCCTGCATAGTGCATGACTTTGTGGCTCCAGGCACTTTACTCAACTCATAGTAATAATAATAATAGTAATAATAATAACAATAATAATAATTAAATGCTTTCCAGCTCATGATGAGCTAGGCACGTGCAGGACAAGTCTTGTCTCTCCAGAGCAGCCTGTCTTGTGCATCCCGGGCTACATAACTCATGTCTTGTGTTTCCTGGGAATAACACTCATGTGGTGTCTTTCCTGGCAATTCTGCTCACCTAGTGTAAGACCTGGGAATGGGTGTCTTGACCATGCGCTCACAGGTTCCAACTGCCTTCTGGAACTTGGTGAGTGTGGTGTCAAGCGCCAGCTTCTGGCCCTCTGTTGCAGGCATGCTATGCACTATCTGTGTCAGCACGCTGAGTACAAAGTTGGGTTTGTGCTGCTCCTGTTGCAGGAGTATCTTCACCTCAGAAGGCAGCAGCACATCCTGCGGCAGCACCAGACACAGCAGTTTTGGGGCTGAGGCTTTTTGCTGCTGCTGTTGTACTCTTAAGCCTGTGAGAGCTGGCTTGACCCTGTAAGATGGCTTGACCCGTAACAGCTGGCTTGACCCCGTAACAGCTGGCTTGACCCGTAACAGCTGGCTTGACCCTGTAAGATGGCTTGACCCGTAACAGCTGGCTTGACCCCGTAACAGCTGGCTTGACCCGTAACAGCTGGCTTGACCCCAAAAACAGCTGGTTTGACCCCATAAAAGCTGACATTATTCCGTAATACCTGGCTTGACAGCAAGTTGCACCCAGGACAGTCAGACCTGACAGTCATGATGCACCTCTTGAGCATGCTGGATTACAAAGGTGTGTTGACCATACACATGAAAGACCCTGATGAGAAAGTAAGCTAGAGACACATATTATATAGTCATTGCTGGTACGCTGACTGCCAGAAAAGGATTCCATACAGGGAGCGACTTAGGACGCTACATACCCGACATTCAGGAAATACACATGGTAATTTAAGGAATGAACGAGTATCACACAATGGTGCACATAATTAATTCCAAGCGCCATCATGTTGCAGCACAGGCAACATGAGCAGCTAAGTGCACAGTGTCAAGCCAGTAGTGACAGGCAACAGGTAATAGGCAAGGCAATACGCAAGAGGCAACAGGTCATAGGCAACAGGCAGTAGGCGACAGGCAATAAGTTACGATACCTGCAGCTCTGACTCAAGATCACAGTGTTCCCGCACGTGCCACATCAGCACCTTGCAGAAGGCGCTTGTCCACCGCAGCAGAAGCTGCAGACTTTCCTCATTTTCAGAGTAACCTTGCGCCTGCGCGCAAGGCTGGTGTGTCTTTCCTTTTCATACATTTCTTTGTTTTGCATCCGTCTCCCCTTTATTTAGTGTGTAAGCTACAGCAGGCAGGAGCAAGCTGATGCATGGATACATTGACACCTGCTCAAGCTAGAGGTATGGTTCAGGCATGCACTGGTGTTGGTCCAGCTGCAAGCTGTGCTTGCTAAACAGGCTGATGAAGTGGCAGCAGTCAGTCCTTCAGCCTGCAGGCCTGCCAGCATGGCCAGCTGCCCACATCTAAAATGCATTGTGACTTCCATGGCAAAGTGTATAAAGCTTAAAGGGGATCCACGTATCTTGTAAAGATGTGAATGTGATTTGTTTGTGAATGTACAAAGAGGCCATGCCGTGCTGTCCTGCGGCGATGTCAGATTGTCAGTATGCTGCACTTGTGCACCATGTGTATAACGAACCTGGCGCATCAGGTTGCGTGCATCACACACGACATCGCCCCACAAACTGCGAGCCTCCATGTAGCGACTGTAGGAAGCGTCCAGGCGGAAAGCCAGCAGCAGTGCCAGGGCAAAGCTGGTGAGATGGAAGGGGTCTGAAGCTTCCAAGTTCGATGATGGTAACCCCAAAGAAGGGTGGATCTGCAACTAAGCAAGCTGATCAGCTTGGGAAGGTGTTTGTTGCTATGGGCTTCATGCAGAAATTCAATGCATGGTTGCAGGCAAGATGGAAATGCATGTGCACATCTGGACTCTAGCGGAGCAGGGCACAGAGCAGAACGCCAGCAGAGACAACACTTGCATGTGAGAACTTGTTGTGGTGATGAAGTTCACTCTTGGTGCAAACAGAAGGAGACATCTGCGCAACAATAAACGTGTTTGATGTTTGCACTGCATGCGCTTCCTGATACGTGCTTGCTTGGATGCTAAAATGGTGTTGCAACATGTACGTACCTCCTTATATGATTCCCATGAGGCAACACAGAAGGAAAAACAGAACTCACACAGCAGTGGCACCTTGAGGCCTCTAATGAGCATAGACTGCAGCGCAATTAGAAACTTGAAACCAATGTCGTGGCAAAGCACAGTCAAGTATTACAGCAGCCAGTGCTAAACCAAAACCTTGGGTATGCCAACCAGATGCAGAAAGTATCTTTGCGAGCTTCTGTGAGTGGCCCATCGTTCGAAATCAAACACCTGCATCGTGGAGGAGTTGCTGCTTGTATCGAACGATCCTAAAATTCTATTTCAGTGGCAGGCAAAGATCAAGCACCGTGCGCATATTCTGCCTGTGATCTTCCTTGTCTTGATCAATTGCTGCACTGCTAGCCTCTGTGCACTGCCTGAGTATACGGCGAACGGCGGAGACTGCGCCTGTTTGCAACTCGATGCCTGGATCGTTGGATGAAGCCTTTCCAACAAGCATGTTTGCTGCGGTACAAACCGTACAACGAGGTGCCGCCGGTCCCGTGAGAGCACAACTGCAGGCATGCCATAGAGCACGCAGCACGGGACCGGACGCCCTTTACTTGGGTGACGAACACATTCAGACGGACGGCAAGGGCCAACACAATACTGATTGACGCTGCTGCTGTGCGCGTTTTGAAACCTACGTATAACAGATGGCACTGTGGTCAACGCATATTGACATGAAGCCTAGAGTCCTAATGTGGCATGATTGCAAGATAGCAAGCCAACAAAGTCCAGTGGATTTGTGGATTGCAGGACTACCGTGGTAGCTTTTGCACATGTGGACGCGTGGTGCTTCCATGAGACTCATCGACCTAAAAGTACTGATCGTGCTGAATGCATTGTGCCTCAATGGTACCAATGCCAAAGCAAATGTCACATTTGGTACGGATGATTTTATGTTAAAAGCGAAAGCAGTGCCAGAATCAGTGGTACAGGAGACGAGTGAGCCTACGTGTCACTTGTGACCCAACCCTGAGTTAGAAACTGCTTGGTGCACACATGGGGTCATGGATCCATGCGCAGTGCCGCTCTGGCCCTTGTAGCTCTTTTTCTGGCAGTCAGTGATTGGATGGACGTTCGTATCCAATGCCCATTTGGACATACTTGATTTCCATGAATTCGTCCAAGCCGTACTTGGAGTGTTCTCGACCTAGCCCAGATTGCTTCATTCCGCCAAAGGGTGCAATCTCGCTTGTTATGCCTACTTCATTGACCCCAATCATACCGTATTCCAATGCCTCAGCGGTCTTCCAGGTTCTTGCTAGATCCTGCACAATAAAAGTACAACTTGTATATCTTGGGGCAGACTTGACATCTGCCAGGCAGGTCTGTCTGTCATGTCACATATTTACTGCAATTGACAAAGATAGCACATGCACAAATGTTCGCAAAGGCTCAGCTATGCCGCAGCTTTGCCATACAATGGGTTTGCCTGAAACCCTGGTTCAGGGAAGCCTAAACTTTACACCCTCAGGCCCTGAATCCCAAAAGCCCACACCATCTGCATGATTAACAGATGGGCAGATTGGCTTGCACAGACATCAACAGCTGGGACTTGACTATGGGTGTGCAAAAAAATGTGCAAATTGGCACAAGAATGTGCACAGTAGAATCCTAAGGACATGCACATGTCATGGCAGAGATGTGTGCATGCATGAGACAGCGCTCACCCGGGTGAAGAAGTATGCAGCTAGTCCATAGATGGTGTCGTTGGCTAGCTTGATGGCTTCTTCATCATGCTTGAACTTGAACAGGGGCACAGCAGGCCCGAATGTTTCTTCCTTATAGATCTGCAGCAGCCGTTCAAGGTCTCCAACACAGGTGTGTATTTGTTTCGACTGCAGTAAACGCCGAGTCGGAAATTTTCAGCAGGCTTGTCATGACTGAATGCGATATGCTGAGCACTACAGACTTAGCAGTGGATGCATGAGGCCATAGGTGCTTGCAGCAGGCGAGCATGCTGCAGAAGGCCCGTGAAAGGTGAGCACTCGACTGAAATGCAAAAAGTCAGACCTCACAGCCAGGCTGTCAATGAAGCAATCAGCCCAGCATACATGATGATGTGCAACTTAGCGCTCTCACGGCAGCCAGAAGACTCCAGAGGTGCATTTGCAGAGCAAAGGACAATGCACTCTGCTTTGCTGCAGAAATGTACAGTCCTGAGCAGCTCCTTGAATGGAAGCCTCTTCAAAGCATGACAAAGCTGACGCGCTGATCCAGGATCAAACACGATGCTGACCTTCATGTCAATTGTGCAATCGGACAAGACGGTGGGTTCAAAGAAGTAGCCCTTGTCATAGGGAGCCTGCATATGTGGCCTCTTGCCGCCTGTCAGGGCCTTTGCGCCCTTGGCCAGGGCATCATCAACATGCCCTTGCACCTGCATCAGAGGAAACCCAACCAAGATGAAAACAGCCAGGCATAGGTGACTCCAGAGAATGCGCTTGCACCCTTTTGAGGCACACCGTTGAGATGAGACTTAAACTGCAGCGCAACACAACAGGATGCCTATCAGCAAACATTGACGCCGCCCTGCAAAACCTGACACATGTGTTACAAAGTCAGCATCAAGCCATCACAGCTGACGGTTCAAAATACGTTCAGTCAACAGATATCATGGTCTACGGTCACATAATCAGCTCTCAGCAGCTCCCAACTAGAGATCTTCCTTCCGACGGTCAGTGACTCAACAGCAGGCACATTGCTGATGGAAGAAGAAGACATGCAGCATCTGTCACGCCTGTTGGCGCATGCCACTGCCCTTCCTCTTGGGCCATGATTTGACAGCAGCCCAGGATACAGAGAAAGCAACGTTAGTGACCAGAATACCTGTTCAGTTGATGGCAACAGACTCACAGATCATCCAACAGACGCAGAAGAGGAGGGCAAAGAGGGAAGTGCAGGAGTGTACCCGGTCAACTGCAGCCTGGGAGATGAGGGGCCCTAGGGTAGTGTTGGGGTCCATCCCCCCGCCCAGCTTGAACTTCTTCACCTTTTCCACAACAGCCTTGCTGAACTCCTCAAATATGCCCTCCTGCATGCCAAAGGCATCACAGTCTACACCGCAGGCTGCAACATTGCTCTGGGTTTCATGCCACAAGAACTCAACAGAGATTGCAGATCTGCCCAGGAGCATTGGGAAATGATGCACGATGCATGATGCATATGACATTGCGTAGACATTTCGCTGGCAACCGCAGCAGGCACAGAGTCAGTGGTCAAGCGTCACTACACTGCAGCTGTGTAAAACTGATCATGAATTCACTTCAGAGGAGATGCGCACTGCAGCCAGTTAACCTCTTGCAAACCTTTGCACACTCTGCCCTGTCAGTCAGGATATTAACATGATTGTCAAGACCAAAGGTTGCAGGGGGCAGCCAAGATCAACTGACCTAAGTGTATTAGTCACCTACATGACCAAACAATGATGAACACGTCTTCAAGTATGCAGTGTCACCTGGACCAGAATCTTGTTTGCGCAAATGCATGTCTGACCAGCATTTCTGAATGCTGATGTGGCCACGCCCGTGGCGGCAAGATCAACATCAGCGTCATCAAATATGATGTAAGGAGCGTTCCCGCCAAGTTCCAAGGACACCTTCTTGACAGTCTGGGCGGCTCCCGCCATCAGACTCTTTCCCACAGCTGTGGACCCTGTGAACCCTATCTTCCTGACTGCTTCAGATTCCAGCATTTTGTCTCCTGCAGAAGCATGTCCATTGTCAAGAACTCCAGCATACAGCAGCCACAATACATTACAAGGGCTATGGACGACACTTCTGGCAGCTCAGAAGGTAAGCTTGCTTCTGTGTATGCCAAATTGCACAGCAGTGTTTTACCAAATACTGAAGCCAGTTCAGGTCACGCCTCCAGGCAAAGGGCCGATGGTTCTATCTGCATTCCAACTTGGAAGTGTCAATGCAGGAGAACGCACTGTCATCCTGTGGTGTGCCCACACTTGTCTGCTGTGCACCGTTCTCTGCATACAATCTCCAGTATCTTTTCTTCATTCCTAGAAGGGATACGTAGTCCTGTTCTAAACCAATTCCTCATGAAGAGCGGGCATAAACTCCGCACACACTGCAGTGCTTCTGGAGAAGCCTCAGCATGCAGACCAAACATAGAAAACAATGCTGGTACTTGTGGTTCACATCTTGGGCTCTGCTGCAAGCAGTTCAGACACAGGCAAGCTGGACATTTTGACATGCATTATAAGGAAACGATCGTGCTGCTGGACTTGCCTATCTTCTTAGCTTCACCAACAACAATGTTGAGCACGCCAGGCGGCAAGCCGGCTCTGCGCCCAAGCTCAGCTAGGGCAAGGGCTGTTAGCGGTGTTGCCTCTGCAGGCTTTAGTATAACCTGCAACAGCACGTGAAGGTCAGGGACAGAAACAAGGAGGGAGGAGGAGGAAGATTCACATCTTCAGCTCAACCAACTAGGTTGTATAGATGTGCCAGGAATGCATCCTGGTCGAAAATGATAATTCTCGACGTTTATCTTATCTAAACAGTCACAAGAGCAGCTGCCGGTACCCAATCGAGTCAACAGACTATGGCAGCACAACAACATGCCAGCAATGCTGTCAAGATGTCGCAGCTGCATGAAGCACTGCGAGGTGCTGAAAAGAACATGGTAGGCCCACAGTGTGTACGTCAAGCATGCTGGAAGCGCCTCAAAACTCTGATTAGAAAGGCAAACATCTGCCGTTGCAGTTCAGCACACATGCAAGCAGTCCTATAAAACTGTGTAGTGTCACAAATTTGATAGCAGATTCCGACACAAGATAGCCCGCTCCGTAGTTCTGAGCTTCTGTTGTTACTGACAGCTCATTCCAGCACAAAGCAGCAGGCACAGCAAAATTGATTGCCACCAAATGGCCTTTGCCATGCATCAAGACTAGATGCAGCATTTCAGCTGTGTGCTGTACATTGATCCTCTCAGCGTGACAGACCAGATTGCTGCAGCCGTCAATGGATAGAGATGCAGGCTTCCTAGAAGCAATAAGTTGTCTGGTGACACTTTGCAGGTGAGGCAGGCAGGCAGGAAGGCTCGATGGGCAGCCCCACACTGTCTGACACACTTTGCTATTGCACAGTCCAAGTGGTGCTGGCAAGATATCGTATCTGTTAGCAGCAATATTGGATTTGTACCAAAGTCTTGGAGTCCTACATCTATATATGCAGCTGTTGGGAATCCAGAAAAGTCAATAGTTTCTAAGAAACGCCGGTTTTGGGTGGTGACTGTCAACTTTCAACTGCCTAGGGACTAGCATCAGGCTTTTCTACTTCACAGAGATATGTTAAAAAGACAGGAAGGCTCACTGGGCAGCCCACAGCAATAGCTGATGACACTGTGCTGGTGATGCATGCCAGACAGAAAATCTGACTGGGCAGACCATAGCGATAGCTGATGGCACTTCATGCAGGGGAGGGGGGAAGGCTCACTGGGCAGCCCACAGCAATGGCTGGTGACACTTTGCGGGTGATCATGGACATGGGGAAGTTCCAGGGTGTGATGGCCGCAACCACCCCCACCGGCTGCTTTATCACCACAGGCCGGTTGCTGGCAGACACAGTCTGCAGTACATCGCCGCTCACCCTTCTGCATTCCTCTGCAAACCACTCGATGGAAGCAACCCTGCAGGCAGCTCATGAGGGCATGTTGCGTCTGGCCTTTTCATGTGGCATTCTGGGTTTGACCACTTGGCACGTCTGCAGCAGCAGGAATTGCACAGAGCTGTGGGCAAACGTCAGTAACCTCAGCACAAGCTTGTGTAGCCTTGATCAGTGTCAAATCATGTCAACATCAAGAAAACGCTGCACCAAAGCAGCGTACAATGACGCACACCTGCAGTGTAAACGGTGCAAAGCAACTGCAACAGAGCAGAACAAGCTGTGGCATTGCAAGGTAGAGTGAGATGTCCATTGGTGCGTACCCTGAGGCAAACTCTCCTTTGGACTCTTTGAGAGGCTTGCCTCCTTCCATCGTCATGATGGTTGCTATGTCCTCCTCAGCTGCAAGCACCAGCTCGTACCACCTGCACAGTGAAGCTATGCAGCATCAGCACCCAACCATCTGATTCACTGTTGGAATGAAGCATGGCAGCCCTCATTTGACACTGTAATAACATAAGAGAGATGCAGGCTGAGCCAGCAGGCATCAGGTGCGTGCAATGCAAGTCAGCTTCCTCCAGACAGGCTTGTTCTGAGCATCACGGATGTAGCAGTTCAGGGATTTGACACTGTGTAACCTGTAAAACTGCCAACATAGTACTTTGTCAACAGCAGCTAATGTATATGATCATGTTTGCTCCAGGTAGCTTGACGGGGAAGTCATTAACCAAGAATTGGATTGAGCAATGTGGGTGACGCAGCCATGACCATCCAGATCATGCATGATGCATTTCTGATCATCAGGTAGAGTGCTCTGCATCTCAGTGTCAAGTCCAGCAAAGACCACCAGCAGATACTGCAGCAGCTGTGAGGCATATATTGCTTCAGGCAAGACAGAAGTCATGCTCCTGTTGTGCTGCCATGACATGTTTTGGTAAGACCGTCAACTGTAAGCACCAAGCAACATCTTGGGAGGCCAGATTAGCAGCATCGCGTGCCTGTTGCTGTGCTTGCAGCTATGCTGGTGGTGATGCCAACATCAAGCAGGACGTTATGTGTGATCCTGCTGTGTAGCAGCAGCAGGTTCATGACTTTACTCACTTGCGCATGATCTTGCTGCGCTCCTTTGCCACCATTTTACTCCATTCTGGCCAAGCAGACGTTGCTTCTGCTACTGCTGCTGAGGTCTCATTTGCCTTCATGCAAGGCACTGTAGCATTGACCTCACCAGTAGCTGGATTTTTGACCTGCAACCAACACGATACTTGTGGTTGACCACTGGATTATGACGTGCCTTGTACGCGTGCCGGAAGGCGACTGCATTGCTATGCATATGAGCACTTTGACATGGAAAACGGTGCTTACATCCATGGTTGTTCCGTCGCTGGCCGAGACCCATTGTCCCCCTATGAAGCCTTGCACTTTCAACAACTCTTTGTCGTTCATCTTGTCCAGCAGGGCTGGTGTGGCTTTTGGTTCGCCCGCTTTCGTTGCTTGACTTCTGCAAATGATCAATGCGCATCGCTGTGGAGCCTGAAATCGAGCGAGGCTGGTCAGTCGGTTAAGCGTGTGTCTATGCATGTTGATGGGTCTCAAGGTGGTGCCAGCGGCTTCATACGCCACACAGGATCACTTCGTAACTTGAGAGATCGTAATGTGCATGCTTCGAGTAGTTTTATGACCACGCACAGCTGTCTTGATCAGTGTTGACCGCACTACGTGAGTCACGTCCGACTGAATGTTAGCTCCGAAACCAGTGACTGAAAGAGTGGAGATCACATTCGAAACCAAATCATGCCGATGTTTGTGCTGCTGTCAGGGTCAGGGATTCACGTGCTGTTCCGTAGCTTGATATTCACTGCTGTGATTGTAGGAGGTTGTTCAGCTCGAGCTGCACCAAAGCGCTTGCATGTTTTTGGGCACAATCAGCTGCCACACATACGCTTGTTGATGATGCTCACCTGCTGCCTGCCGGTATAGTCTGGTATGATTTTGACGATTGATGTGCTTACGAACGTAAGTTTGACGCAATGTTTGACCTGATATGCATATGCAGCGCCTTACACAGGTGGTTTCGTATGCAACCATTGCATTGCAACACTAGATTTTCAGTTGCTTGGTGCTGCACCTGGAATCACACACTAGCACAAAAGATCACAAACCAGGTAGCTTCGAGGTTTGTGCATTATCCCCCAGACGCTTTCTGCCATGCATATGCTTATGCTAATGTACACATGGCGTCACAGTTGACCAGTCAACCGCCTGGTCAAACATGGCTGCCATGCTGATGCTCCGCTCAAAACACAACAATTGCAACACGAGATCGACACATCTGGTTTATCACTACTCATCACCATCGCTTTCTTCGCGCGGTGTTGCGGCACCTCAGCGCTTCCGATCGACCAAGGCACTGTGCCCAGCATGGCCAGCATTAACCTGCTGTTAGTCCACAAGCTGAATCAATATCAAGTCCGGGTGGCCCTCAGCACAACATTTGCTCAACTCAAGGTCAGACCGCGGTTCCTGACCTCGTGCAGACTCTTTCGCAGACCTTCTGCGGCTCTCAGAATGCAGGCCACAACGCACAGCCCCGTGAAGAAACAGTGCTCAAAAGTGCTTGTGGTCTTGCAGGAAATTGCAGGTTCGCAGACAGGAATCCCGCCCAAGCACATTAGGCTGCTGTAAGTGCCCATAAGCAGTCTTGCAGCACTTCATGTGGGCATACTCTGAAGAGCGCACCTCTGCAGATTCAGAGGGCGGGACAACAACGATGCGCAGATGCTAATCCAGGCTGGTGTCAAAGATGGGGCAAAGATCAACATAGCAGAAAAGCAATCTTTTGTAGATGAGCAAGCACAAATGCAGGCTGCACAAGAACAAGATGCTCTTCTGCAGAAGCAACAGGCTGCTGCGGTTCAACAGGTATATACGGCATGCTGCCATAAAGCAGACTGTGAAGTCTGCAAGTCTTGCACAATATGTCTGCTTTTGGTGCTGCTAATTTCAGAAGTTCTGTACAATGAGCATCTGTGGCTGCGCACATTGAATGCAGCAGTGGTGCCGGTCATCTACCAAAAGATCTCGAGCTTCCCGCCTGTAGGAGGTGAAGGAACAGCAGCTCATGAAATCACAGATTGGAGTCATCAGGGGTCAGATTGATCAGCTTGCACAGCAGGTAGCTGCATTTCATGTCTACATTCAGCATCTTGTCCTGAATCCAAAAATCAACAATCGGCTGTCAGAACTCATCTTGCAAAGGATCATCTGCATTTGCTCGACTGCAGGGAACAGCTGCGGTCACAGGTCTTGAGCTGTTATCATAGGACTGTGTAGCAAGCTGTGTCATGCCACATTCAATGATGCAGCAAGCATTTGTTTGCCATGTCATCAGCCCATCATGCCTCCTCAGGTTCTGTTCTCAGTGCCAGGACTGTGTCCATGGTGCAGGCTCAGCAATTACAGCGGCAGCTACAACATCAACCGCCTGCAGTCTCTCATCAAGCCGCACTCCAAATAGGAGAAGTTGCCACACAGAAATTGATACAACTGGATAATGTCCATGTGACAGGTGGGCATGCTGCCTTGACCAAAACGCATAGCCGTTATTGCTAGCCCATAGGAATGCATGCACCTGTGTCATGTGCAGCTTGTCAATGTGCAATGCACCAACAGGTGCATTTTTGCTGTGCCACTGACACAGACAAAAAGAAAATTATATGCTGGTAGGCAATCATGACAGGAGGGCCTCTGATAGCCAGTTGGAAGTTCAGCTGGCAGACTATGAACAAGGCCACTACTTCAATAGTCCATTATGATTGTTGTCAATGCCCTTGTTTGCTTTGTACCGTCACTGCTCATGGTATCACCATCTGCCACAATTTGTATGATACTTCCTGTTGCAGGAGACGCTAGGATGCTGCGAAAAGCAGAGATCAACCGGGTAAACACCATGGCTGATCAAATGGAGCTTATCAAATCACAAACACGAATGCAGTAATCAGACTTGCATGTCACGGATCCCTACATGAACTTGTTCATGTACTGTACAACCACATGCTTGTGTACGGGGAGTACAGAAGGAGTCTGCAAGACTCTCATGCCTGATGTCATCAGAACGGAACCTTGGGCATCGTAAACTAGATGTGATTACTAGAAAACAGCCAGCTTGTAAGCAGTCCAGCTAGGTTCAGACAGTTGTGTGCACTATGGGTCAGCAAACATCACAATGTCAGTTCTATGATTGCAGACACATCAGGCTGAGTTTATGCTGCAAACAAAAAACTTACCAGTACTCACCCGATCTCATTGTTCGACTAAAGCGTGTAATGTCTCTCTCTCTCTCAGAGCTGCGCTCTCGGAAACGGCAGAGTGCGGCTCTGCGTCTGTGCACAGCTTCGCTATACGACTCAGCAGAGCTATGCTCTACCGTCAAACAATCGATATGCAGAGCTGCGCTGAGCATTGTCAGCAGCTGTTGTTGAAATTAAACTGCAATGGCCATTGCACAGCCTGCAGCTCACACTCATGTCATCTGCACCTGGCCCAGCTAACAAATCAAAGACTGAGTAACAAGGCAACAAGAGTGACGTCAATTGCAAGCAAGACCTGGTGTGAAATGCATAGGCTGTACATGCAACACACTGCGCAGTTTGCGGCAAATTGTGCGAAACTGCACACCACATACTCAAATGTGCAACATCAGAAGCAAAGAGGCCAAACAGGCACACATCACCAGCTAGTTGCGTCTTGATGATGCCTTCACCTCAGGCAAAAAGCAGGCTCCAGAACGTCCCCGTGGCGCCACCATGCGCTGCTGCCTGCCACTGCTTCTGTCACTACTGCTTCTGTCACTGCTGTTTCTGTCACTGCTGCTTCTGTCACTGCTGTTTCTGTCACTGCTGCTTCTGTCACTGCTGTTTCTGTCACTGCTGCTTCTGTCACTGCTGTTTCTGTCACTGCTGCTTCTGTCACTACTGCTAAGGCCGCTGGTTCTGTCGCTGTGGCTGGCATGGGCTGTAGTAATACATTACTTTGTGCCATAAAGTATGTGTGACATCATGCATCAAGTAGATGCAAATCTGTGTGTAGAAAGGGTGAGTGATACCGTGTAATAGGACACGCAGTCCTAACAGGTCTTCATAGGCTTTGCAAAATTGTTTAAATCCAAAACAATGGCTGCCGGTACACCTGGTATAGAATCCAAGCTCAATTTTTCAATACTTCAACGAGTGCTCAACAGCGTCAACTATCTTCTGAGCTGTAGGCATATAGATGGGCTCATACACTAGCGGAAATGGAGTGTCATATCCACATATTCGTAAAGGGGGTGATTCTAGACGAGCAAAGCAGCGTTTGGTGATTGTGGCTGTCACTTCTGCACCAAAGCCACTTGTGATGGGAGCTTCGTGGCTCACCAACAACCTGCCAGTCTTGTTAACAGATTCCTCTGCGGGACAAACATCTCAATGTCTTGATACAGCTGCTGCATGCAAAGCAGAGTGAATGCATTCACTCAATGCCAGTCAGGCTGCTGTGCAGTATAGGCATAAACGGCAATGCAGCCACAATGGTGTCAGTGTCCAACACTGATATGCCACAAGCTATAATCCAATACTAGCTAAGGGCCATTTGACACTTTAACTAGCACTAAATGCATAAGGTATGAAGGCCATAGTACACTTCAGAGTGGCTCTTATGGCGTATCTGTATGCAACCATGCACACCCGCAAATGCATTTATTGAGAAACCTTGCATGCTTACCTACAGCAGCCACATCCCAAGGGAGCAAAGTGCGCAAGTCAATGACCTCACAGGAGATGTCATGATGCTCTAGACATAAGGCAGCCTGCAGCATGATGCTTGTTGTCTCACTAAAACAAAGAATGTGAAGCTGTGTGTGCATACAAGTGCCACCATCTATACATGAGGAAATGCTAAAGTCAACAGCATAGAATGTAAGCAGTGCACACTTGCAATGCACTGCATTTGATGCACAGCTGGCACTGTACTGCCTTTAAGGCTGTTGAAAGCTAGAACATTGCAGATCGAGCTAAAAGTTACGCAAAAGCAGCTTGAAAGCTGGTTGTGTTCCTCAAGAAACAGCCAACATCAATAGAAATGCAGAGGGGCTCACAGCTTTCTCCAGAACAGCAACCTGCTGACCCCATCCCACCAAGGTGATGTCTGTGCCTTCACGTTTCACCTTTGCTTTACCCAGAGGAATGGTATACTCCCCCTTTGGCACCTCTTCTACTGCTGTTCGATACCTGTACATACCTCAATGTTGATAACACATGCCCAACACTGAAATTCTCTGCTCTGAAACCAGATATGCTTGTATGGCCACACCAGGTACAGATGGGCACAGATAGAGACAAGGGACGCAAATGGCAGTTTCTGTGAGTGTGCAGTAGGACACAACAGAGTTGCATGCATACTAGTAAGCAAAACAAGCTTGATTATGCTCTCTAGGTCACAGTTCGGCTTGGTACCATACTGTGTATACACGATCCCCAGCTAGAGTGGTACTAAATACTCACATCCTATTTATAAGGCATGCTGCAATGCTTGAGATCAATTGCCTGTCAGACTTGTGTCCAGCCACATGTCAGACTCGAGAGGCAAAAGTATGTGACATTGGTCAGGGATGGCAAGGGACCTACATCATCTTGGGCTCAAAGAAGATGACTGGATCTGGGTCCTGAATTGCTGAAAGCAGAAGCCCTTTGGCGTCTGCTGGACCCCCGGCCATCACCACTTTGATCCCTGCAGCAGAATGCGTTTTGATCATAAGCAAAAGTGTGAATGTGAAAATCCCCAATTGTCATGCGCAGGAGCCATGGGGTTGGCACCCACCAGGATTAATCCCTGTGCAGAGTGCTGCCCACGCCACGCGTGCTGAACAGCCAATCAGAAGCATGTCAGTAACGTGCAGGCACTGTGCCATCAGTGCTGTTGTAGGCGAACTGTGTAAGGTGTTGACAAAAGATGCAGTCATGTGCTGTGATACGCATGCTTACACATTCAGCGCGATACAGTGATGCGCCCAGCAGATACGAGCTGCTACAGTGCGCCAAAAAGATCTTACTGTATGTGCGCAAAATTGTTGGCCCCTCATCACTGAACGCTTTGGAGCAGGAAATTGCCCAATTTTCAGCCGCAAATTTCTGAAGCAGCATGGGCAGGGACAGCAGCATTGCTGATGCGCTTCCTTGCAGTATGGAGAAAAATGCATTTGGTAAGCTGCAAGGGGAACAAGAACCATTCGCATACCTGGAACATGCGTGAAGAAGCCCTCTGGGCTCTGACTGTGATAATGCCCTCCGTGACCCACAGCCCCATAGGGCGCTCTGATGGTAAGACCCCCACAGTTGAACTCGCCACCGCTCCTGTATCTGTATTTGGAGGCCTCGTTGACAATTTGATCAAATGCAGGATAGATATAGTCTGCAAACTGTATTTCAGCTATAGGAGTACAGCCAAGTGAGGCTGCGCCAATTCCAAAGCCAACAATTCCCTGCATAAAGAATACACAGTCATGCCGTGAAAAGTCTGTAGCAGCCGCGTGATGCAGGTGATGAAGCTGAGCAGGCTTGGGAGGGAAATCAGGACCTGCTCAGAGAGAGGGGTGTTAAAGACCCTTTCCTTGCCAAAGCGTTGCAACAGGCCAGCTGTGCATCTGAACACTCCGCCAAAACTGACATCTTCTCCGAAGACCAGTGCCCTATGGTAATTTCAAGCTGTTGCACAGGTTGAAAGCAAGTGCAGCACACAAGAGCAGCACAACTTTCTACCTTTTGTTGTTCTCTAAAGCGATTGCAAGAGCCTCGTTGACAGCTGTGCAAAGGTTGATGCGCGATGTTTCGGGTTTCTCAGAGCTCGAAGCTGCTGCTGTCGAGAGTCCCCGCAAGATCAAGCTGCAGCTGTGTCTGCTAAGCGCGCTGAGGCCTCGAGAACACTGTGGTATCATCTCAAGCAGAAGATAGATGATATTGAGTCATCGTAAGCTGGCCCTGGCCAGCGCTTGTTTCTTGATCTGGGATATAGGACGTGCAAGAGGTTTGACAGCGAGTTGGTCTGCTGGTCCGCGTCAATACAGTTGTGCGCCACCGATGTAAACACAGATGCCGTGCATCAGTTTCTGAGGAAATGCGGCACGATCAAGTGCCAAGGCTTGTGCGTATCGTCGCAAGGCACCACACAGTCAGCTTGCAAATGTCTTGGTCAAAGTTTGGTGACCGTCAAACCAAAAGCAGGGGCCAGGGGTACTGAAACAGCGAGGAGGGCCGACCCTTCATAGGCAGCTCCCTGAACCAGGTCCTTGTTGCCTGCGAAACACGAGGTTTCCGCGGCGCCATGTCACGCAGTGATAGGGGTGGATCAGAGGAAAATAGCAACACTAGGTTGTGATGCGCTAGGAGCATAGAGAACTGGCCAAACCGAGCCAGAAAAGCGATAGCATCCACGATATGATCACTCAGTCTGCTGACGGGAGGGGCCGGGGAGCCCCGTATGGTGGAAGGGGTCGCGGTCGATCAGATGCAGCCGGCAGAGGCCGAGGTCAGCGACAGCATGTCAGCAACGGCGAGGGCCGTGGGTCTTTTGGCCAACAGTGGCTGGAACCTTCGTTAGGTCACCCTGCCCAGCCGGCGTTCAACGATGGTCACCCACCAGGCTTTGCCTCGGAGCCCGGCAAAGCAATGCAAGGAGTTATAGTAGCTTTGTTAGACAGCTATGGCTTCATTAGGTCTGTCAGCATACCTGTCAGCAAGCAGTAAAAGCAGTGCTCTGACCTGTTCTGCTGTGTCAAAGTCTCAAACGTGATGCAGGCCACTGGGAGGACAAGCCCAGATCTTCTTCCACGGCAGTGAAGTACAGAGTCGCGACACAGCCACAGATGAGCAATTTGACTTGCAAGAGCTCCTGCAGCTGGGTGATGAAGTTTCGTTTCAAATTAAGCATATCTTGAATAAAGACAAAAAGATAAACGCAATCAATGTGAGCAAGCTTCCCAAGGGCACTATAGCAGCACTGCAGTCCGCTGATAGGGGGAGATACAAAGGCACAGTGAAGACATTGCCAGGGGAGAGCAGCTGGCGATCACAGGCACATTAGTTTGAACATGCTGCTGCATCTGCCTTTATCCTTTGTCAAGCCAGGCCGGTCTTGCAATTGGACACCGAGCATTGGCTTCATGAGCAAGGGCGCATGACAAGGAGTGAAGCCCGCTGTTGCCGTATTCAATCTGCTTGCTGCATGTCAGCCGGTAGTCACTGACAAGTATGCCACATTAAGCATCTTAAGTCTCCTCATCACATGCCACAATTAATTGTCTGTTCTTGACATATCACTGACACTTCGACCCCTGACTTGCATTGTTGCCTCCCAGGACGTCACTCCAGGCAAAATCACATTCAGCAAGCCATCAGTACCAGCAGGGGACGCTGTGGAGCAAATGGCTACCTTCAAGCCTGCTGACCTTCAGGAGAAGGCCCTGAAACTACGCGTCGGTGACAAAGTCGAATTCAGTCTGGTCCAACAGCCAGACAACAGCACCCCTGGGGACATGGCTACAGAGCTGGTGTTGGTCTCTCGTGCTGCCAGTGGGGCGGGTGATGGGGGTCAGCTTCAGGGGTGCGTCATCAGTGTCAAAGAAGGATTTGGGTTCATCAGGTGAAACCCTTGCACATGATCAATACTATTGGATGTGCATGGTGTATATTTTTGCCAGTGTGCATGCATAGGTTTGCTTGAATACATTTTGTGCATTGGCAGAGCCTCAAATGACCTCTCACGGCTTTTGCCTGTCCTCATTGCATTGTCATTTGCTCACCTAACACCCTGATCTGACCTCAACTTTTTGCACAGCTAGTCATGACTCCATCAAAACGCCTCATGCTAGTCCCCAAGCATTTATGGTTTTATCTTTTCTATTTGGGGCACACCTTTCCCTGAATTTAGTGGCGCTTCTCCACCATCAAGAGCATGCTATAGATCCTATGATTCAGCACATCATCCTCAATGCTGCAGTTGGTGACACATCTGCGGCGTGGCTCATCATGTTTGATGTCATTATGCACCGTTCCTTGTCCATTTGTTCTTGTGGTGCATGTGTTGCCTGACTTTTCTGGACATGTACTGCCAGGCCAGCAGCCAAGGCAAATGACCGCATCTATTTCCGCCTTGGGGACATTGCTGGGGGTCGGGGGGCTGCTGGGGGTCAGGGGCAGCAGGTGGCCCTCAATGATGAGGTCTCCTTTGTTATGGTGCCAGACCCTAGAGGCAACCAAGACAGAGCAGCTAATGTTCAGATCCTCAACACTGGATTTGCTGCTGATCAGCTGAGCATGCTCTCAGGTCAGTTGAGCCACTTTCTATGCTCTAAACTCCTGGTATCTTCTGCCATTTACACTTATTCATACGGCAGACCATGGCTGATGAAGCGGCAGACACTGTGCTCACAAGACACTTTATTCTCATCACCATTGTTTCTGCTGCTGTAGCATTGTTTGTGTCTGTAGAAACAAAGGAAAATGATACAGAAAGAAATGGCTTGTTCTGTACCTCCTTTTGTCCTGTTGAATGGCATGTAGAGCTAATGGCACAAGTGCTCTCATGCACGCAGACTGCTTCACTTCTCCACGACAGCTTCCTGAAGGTTTATAACACCACAATCAAGGCTTTGCTATGAAATCTCTTGCTCACTTCTCATATTATGTGTAGGGTCAACTTACTGTATTTTTACTCTTTGTATTCAACTTGCTGCACTTTGCATGGTCTTTGCAAAGACTGGGATTGTGTCAGGGAGCACAAAGCATGCCACCACTGATGGGCTGGCTGCAACTGTTTGACTGCAACTGTTATGCTGCAAATATGTCTCTGCACATGTATGACTGCATCGCTGCAATTGGCTGACTGCAACTGTGTTACTGTGTGACTGCAACTGTATCACTGTATTCCTGCAACTGCATGTATATGGTGTTCTTGGCATACATCCAGGCGTGAGGCAGGGCAGAGTCATTAGCCCCCCGGTGGCACATGCAAGTGAGCAGGCGCAGGATGGGGTGCTTGTTTACAATGAAGGCCCTGCTAGTTTCAGTTGCTCTTTTGGAAGCTTTCAGGTGTGCTGGACACTACACACTACCAGACATTACACTGCTGCTAGCACCTCTTACGCTGCTGTTACCAAACCCTTACACTGCTGCCAACACATCTTATGCTGCTGTTACCAGATTTTACCTGCTGTTACCAGACCTGGTGCTGCTGTTACCAGACCTTACGTTGCTCTTACCAGACCTTACTGCTGACTGTATGCCTTTCACAACACCGCTGCTGCTGTGTAGGTGTCTGGTGAGGCGGCTCTGGAAGAAGATGATGAGGTCAGCTTCGAAGCAGGGGTCAACCCAGCGACTGGGGCTCGGAAGGCCACCACTGTGCAGCCGCTGACAAAAGCCAACGGGCAGTCACTCAAGAGAGATCTAGGCCAGGTCTGAGGTGTTGTGCATTTGCAGTTTGTCTTTTTCCCCATTTTTTGTGCTCCTGTGTTTTGCAGATTTTTGTAACTTTGATTAGTTCCCTTTCTCCCAGTGACATTAACACAACGTTCAACTCAGCTCAATGACACGACTCGCTTGCTGTGAGTACTGTGCTGGCTCCTGTCTGAGTCATACTGCAGACCCTGAGACACTTTTGAGTACGTTCATCTTCTCTGGAATTTGCAAAACAGCAGTGTGAGTTGAGAGTGCGCCAGCTTCTGTCTTATGTGCTGTGCTGTGTAACATATGACAAAAGAGGCCAAGTGTAACTGTACATGACAAGCCTAGCATGTAGTTAGAGCAAGTTTGAATGCCTTCCTCTGAAGGATCGTTTTGTAAATACACACTGCGGGGCCATTGTCATAGCAACAATTTTATTCAGCCAGTCTCATTGGGTTAAGTGTGACACAGCTCAAGATGGGCCGTGGTGATTTTAAATGCATTTGGCCCTCCTCCCCCATAAAGCATGGCATTGCATGTCTTTCACACTTACTCATGTAAACCCCAAGTATATGACCGCACGCCTTTCAGACCGCAAACTTTGACTCCCACGAGACATGAATTGGCCTGTTTCTCATCATTTTGAGGGCTAGGAAGACCAATTGCGCCCCTGATCTAGAAGGTTTTGGAATTATAGAAGTGGTTTTTGTTGCCTGCAGATCATCACTATGCGGACGCAGTTTGGGTTCATCAAGTGCTGTGAGAGACCTGGGGAGATGTTCTTTCACTTCTCGGCTCTGACTGGTGGACCAGAGGCGTTCGCGGTGGGTGACGATGTCGAGTTCAGCATCACCCGTGAACCAAAAGGAGAGCGGCTGAATGCTGTTGGGTAAGACTACAACCTCTTGTTCTTGGCAATATGTTTATGTATTACAATATACTGTTTTTTTGGCAAATATGTTCTACCTATCACAATATGTTGTGTCAACATACTGTGTCAACACTAATAAAAATGATAGTAGTGGTGACAAACAATAATTACAATAATTCCAAATCAAACTGACTGTCAATACTTTTTGATAAGGTTGTTGAGCAGGGGGGCCATATATTTTGCAAAAGATCTGCCTTTCCCAAATATAAGCTCTGCACAAGGTCCTTTCCAAACAAATATTGCTCTTGATCTTGGACTGTTGATTTATCTCATATTTCACACATTGCTAATGCCTTTTTCTTGTAATAATTGGCACTTGCCCCTGCTGATTAGCATCCAGGACGGCAGCTGTGATTCTATTTGATCATATTATGGTTTTTTGTTGTTTATGTTTGATGGCTTGGATCGCTTCCTCCTTAGAGCAAATTGTGACAACGCATGCTGACAGCCTGTGGGGCTCAGTCTGAGTTCTAAAGCTCTGTGGGGCTCAGGCTGATCTCAGCAAATGCTGTTTGACCATCCTGTGTTCAACCACATCACCTGTCATTGTTGCTGCAGCAGCACCAGTGTAGCGTCATCATTCATTGACCTACTTCAGCTGAGAGAGTGCTGCTGATTGTCACTGACTGGTTTGCCGAGGCAAATTCAGTGCACAGCAATGCAAAAAGCAGATGCCTGTGTATGTGGATGTGTCAGCCTTAGTCGCTGAGTGCGCCAGTATGTTGTCACGCCACAGTGCATCATAGACTGGCATCAAGAGCGTTGGAGCAATTCGATCATTTGAACTGCTTGCCACACGCCAGCAGAACTGCTCCCCTAGGTTCAATCGGGAGCCGTGACAACTGCAGCTTTTCCTCGATGTAGGAGGAGGACTTTGAATCTTCAGCCAACCAACCAGGTTGTAATTTTTTGGGAGGAGGAGGATTTACATTCACAGATGAGCTGTGAAGCTAGCCTGAAGCACCGCTGCAAGCTTTTGTCCTGAGATCCTTGGCTGCTTGCAGAATCACCAAAGCAGCCCAGGGCTCAGCAGTTTTCGAGACCGTCTCACAGGAGCAGTACTCCGGCAGAGTGGTGGAGAGAATGACGCCAGCAAGGGGGTATAATGCTGTCAGCACGAGCGGGCTGCTGGCCTACCAGGTGGATGGCAACAAGCAGCAGATCCCTTTTGGCTTTGGTGACCTGCAGGTATTTTTGAAACCCTGTCTTTAGCGCCTTTTGTTGATATTTTGCCTCCCAAGCCACCCTGTTACAAAGCATGTCCAAACCCACAATTCTTGACCCTTAAACCTCAATTCTTGACCCTAAACCCCTTACCAGAGCATGTCAGCACCCATCAGCCATATTTAGCTGTATTTTGGAGTCCTGGTCTGGCATTCCATCACCACTGCTGAGCACCCCAACCAAAGCATGCTGTGACGAGCAAGACACCCGTGTCTTTTCACTAGCTTTGGTTTTGGTCAGCTGTGTCCTGTCAGCAGCTTCTTCTTGGACCAGCTGTGGTTCTTGCAGTGTGTGTTAGTGGACAGAGTGATGCATGTGGGTCAAGCAAATGTATGTTGGTGTGTATTCAGATGCTGGGTGGATGGTGCATTCTGTGTTGTGTGTATTGGGATGCAGGTTGGGTAATGCATTGTGTGCCATGCATGATTATGCCGTGCACTGTTGTTTTGCCACGTGAGGCACATCATCACCATGCCCCATCAGCCTTTCCCTTTCCCTTCTGGTGTTGCCAATGCTGCCCTTTGATGCTGCTCTTTGCTAAGTGCCTCAATGGGTCACAGCAGCTGCTGGCACCCCTCACTGAAGGGCAACATGGCAATCTGAACAAATCCAGTCACAGACAGCGCACAGAAAAGAAGTCGCTTTTGCCTCTGTGTCAACCCATACTTATCAGATATGCCTTGGGCTGATGCAGGACAACAGCCTGAACCCTGGCAGCGGTGATAAGGTGACCTTCCGTGTGGCCACACACCTTGCCACCGCCAAGGCTGCTGAAAAGGCTGGTGGGGCCAACAGCAAGTATGCAGGTATGTACATCAAGCCTTGTTGCACCTGAGACATGTCTTGAAAGTAGACACGCCTGATACTGGTTCCTGGGCGGTTCTGACTTTGGGTTTACACCATGAAACGGGCTTTTCTGTAGGACAGTCATGCCTCTGTTTCCCTAAGAGCTGGTGTGTTTCCTGCTTCTGCTCCAAGGCTGCATATCAAGGCCCTACAAAGCGTACCTCCACAGTATCTGGTGCTGTGGAGGACTTGACAGGCCTGACACCCTGTGTGAGACCCAGTGTAAGACACTGTGGTCAATCAGCATCTCATACTGTGGTCCATCAGCATCTCATACTGTGGTCCATCAGCATCTCATACTGTGGTCAACCAGGCGTCTCATATTGTATGTTGTGTATTTCATGCACAGATTGGTGACAGCACAGACAGAGGTGACAGCTGGAGATGAAGAGTACATGCAGCTGGAGCTGTCAGTGTTACCTTGCAGATATTTGCAGATTGTCATACGGTGTCTGTGTCCGCAAAATAGTCTGTTTCCATTTCCCCTGTCAGTAGATTAAAAATGACTTTGTATATTGACTGCATGTCAACCTGTATTGAATGAGTTTAGGGTTTACTGTTTAGCAAACCGTACACCCTAACCCCAAGCCCCCATGCGACAAAGTCAACAACAGCAGCCGGCCGCACACACCACAACATTGTTTAGGGTTTTGTGTTCATTTTCAGGTTGAGGGTTTATGCAGACATGTTGCAGGTGAGCATGCATCAGTTCACTTCATACTGCAATAAGAATTTAGGGTCTGTATTTGGGGTTTAGGGTTCACCTCTCAGCCCTAAACACAGGTCCCAGCTGATACATGCTCACACTTTTTCGTCTCATGTTGTGACCATTTACGGTTTGCTGCAGGAAGAAGAGCGGTGCATGTTGCGGGTGTGCCTCAAGAAGGCATGGCTGTTGATGTTACTGGCTCCTCTGGGGTGGTCGAGTTCACTGAAGATCATCCCTATGATATTGACAGCAGGGATGATAAGCAGAGAATTCCCTTCCAGCTCTCTGAGGTGGGATGCAAACTTTACCCCCCTCTGGGATTCTCGGTCGTTGTCATCAGCCGAGTTGATATGCAAAATTTTATGCCCTCTGCGATCTCTGGTTGTCGTCACTGGCTGCCAGGGTAGGCCTTGTTGGCACTGTCCAAGGAAGTGTTCATTCGTCACTATGTCTTCACAGCAACTTTCAGTTGCCACTATGTCTTCTTAGCAGCGTTCAGTTGCTACTATGTGTCACAGCAGCATTCACAGCGACATGCTACCAAGCAAGAAAGTGTGTTCAACCGCCACTATGTGCTATGGCAAAATCCGGCTCATGCACGTTGGGCTACAGCTTGGACATTGTTACTGGTTCTTTGAGGTATACCTGGTTGTCACTGTTCAATGTGAAAATGGTTGCAAGGGCCAGATCTGCAGGTATGGCTTCTTTTGCAGCGCACAGTGACATCAAGGCCTGCCTGGAAGAGCCAGTGTCGATAACCAAGCTGTAGCCAAACACGTGTGAGTCTGACTTTGTTCTGAAGCATAGTGGCGATTGATTACATTTTCTTGCTCAGTGGCATGTTGCTGTGAAAGCTGCTGTGCTGTAGAGACGGTTAATACTGAGCATGCATAGCCTTTTTCTGAGAGCCGTCGCTAAGCAACACTGTATGCAGCACCATGTTTCATCCAACACACCACCCAAGGCATCTCTCCAATGTAGAATTTTGCGTTTCTTCTTTCCCCAGGCCTCTCTCAGTTTACATTTACCTTGTGAAATGGACGTTCTTGTGAAAAACTTGCCGTTTCTGAATTCCAAAGAGCCTGAAATCTGCCCGCAGGTCCCATGGGCTGCATGCTGTTCTACAGGCATGGCAATGTGCGTCATAGCCACGCATCAGAGTCATTGGCAATTTTGGCTTTACTCCCCGTCAGAACTAGATTGAGAGGTGCTCATTCTAAATCCGCAAAGGGTGTAAAGCTGCCTGCAGAACAAAGAACACTAAATCCGCAAAGGGTGTAAAGCTGACTGCAGAATAAAGAACAGTAAATCCGCAAAGGGTGTAAAGCTGACTGCAAAACAAAGAACACAAGTAAAGAATGGTCTATGCTTTTTGGCAATCATTGCTGAAAATCATTACTGCAGCCTCCTGAAGCAGCAGCCCAGAGCTAATGTTGGATGTATGCGTGGTTGCAGGTCCAGCATGGAGTTGAGTTGAAGGCCAGTGACCTTGTCCGGTTTGTTTTGCAGACAGACACCCGCAGCAAGGAGCGCCAAGCCGCCAGGATCACACGCCTCAAGGTAGCCCCACTACACCACACAAGATGTCTTATCTGCACAGCTTTAACACAAAACAAGGTTTTGTCTTTCACATATGAGATAGAATACGCATGATTGTAGTCTATCTACTTCAATCGCCAGGACACACACACATTCAAAGAAAAGTACAGACCGCTCACAAAAAAAAGCGTTTCGAGTTGTAGAATCTGCACAGTGTCAAAACAGATGGGCGTTCATGCTGAATGACAAGGGCAGCTACCCAAAAGTGCTGTACGCTAAGCACTGTCTTCTGGCACCTTGTTGCACTGGCCCATTTTCCTCGCATCATCATCATCATCATCATCATCGCTATTTCTGACTGTCAGTACCTGACCCTAGGGGCAGACACATGTTGGCGATGCAACTGCGCAGCAATGCTCATGTCTACACTGCAGAAAATGCTGATCTTTACAGTGCAGCATAGCAACACATCATTGGCATGTGCTCAAGCGCATCACCTGTGGAAACTTACGTCTCGTCGCATGCTTGAAGCCCTGCTTTGCTGGCTCAGGAAGGGGATGGAGTGGTCCCAGAGGAGGCCCAGCTCAGGAACCCCAATGCCATCAAGTTCACTGGAGGTCCTGCTGAGGTGCCTTTGCGGCACTTTTTGTTATTGTGATTTGTACGCACGCATCATCAGCCACAGTGCTCTTGTTCTTGCAGTTTACATGCACATATAGTCAGACATAGTGCTCTTGTTGTTGTAGTTTGTATGCACAGACCATCAAACATAGTGCTCTTGTTGTCGTAGTTCACATACGCATACCATCAGACATCGTACTCTTGTTCTTGTAGCTCACATGCAAATATCATCAGACACACTGATTTTGCATAGCTGCACCTGCCTAGCTTGGGCTTACAGATATCCATGTCTCCTGCTTCATTTGCATTGTATGCCAAGTTGCCTCTCCTCATGTCTTTCGTTGCATCGCATTTTGAAGTCCTGCATGCTTACGTGAGCGTAACTGCCCTAGGAAAGTCACTATCATGAAAGCATACTGTGTTGCGAGCATTGCAAACAGGAACCAAGGCGGCATCTGGAATGCTCAACAATAGCTGCCTATCTCAAACAAGCATTTTGTGATGCAACACAACAGAAGCCTCAAAAGTTTTGTCCAACTCTTTGTGTTCTTCATGTTGCTCAGTGAGTATGTGAGCAGGTTGGTGAGTAGCAAACAAGCGTGTGAGTCCTTGCAGGGAGTGGGTAAGGCAAGGGCCAATCAGGCAGTCAGGATTGCAAGAGGGCCAGACGGCACCAGGGGCTTCACAGCTGCACTTCAACCTGGGGGCAGAGCCCGCCTGCTCCCCCCTCCTGCCCCCACCCCTCCTGAGACTGCAGCTGCCCCAGGCTCTGCAGGTAGTGCTTGTAATGTTGACGTTGCCGCTGCCTGGAGGTCATGAATAGCTTGCCTGTTTGTTCTTGGCTGCCGGGTGATTGCCTGCCAGCCTGGCTGCCTGACTGGTAATCTGTCTGCCTGCCTGTTTATATGTCTGTCTGCCTGCTTGTCTGCCTGCCTGTATGCCCCAAGGAGCCAAAAACGAATCAAAACAAGTTCAGTTTGGACACCTTGTACTTTGCTGTCCTCCACCAGGGTCAGTCTGTTGGTTTGTCCTGTCAGCATTCTCCCGGCAGCCCTTTTTGTTCACGCACTAGCATCAGAACATGCAGGACTCGTGCTGAAGCGTCACCTGATTTTTGAGTATGTACGTGAATGTGCAGGATTAGATCAAGCTGCGCAAAGGGCCTCTTCAGGAAACATGAATCACTTACCTGCTTCTGATGCCAGCACCCCTGCTCATTCCCCCATGCTCAGTCAGCAGGCTAACGGACGAGGCAAGGGCAGAGGGCAAGCTGGCAGGGCTGGTCGAGGCAGAGGGCAGGGCACTGCTACTAGCCCTGCTCCCAGCCCACCTGTGTCCATCCCCCACATACTCCGACCGCCACCCAGGTACAACAAGCTAGTAGGGTTTACAATTACCCTAAACACATTAGTATAAGCTAGTTGAGACTAGCATAGAGTTGTCGGCAAAGTCTGCCATGGCATCGCGTCGTTCAAGCATCAAGGATTTAAATATTGCAGCATCAATTTGCCTTGTGTCACACCGCACCTTGTCAAGCAAGCCAATTCCATAACTTTACATTTCTTGCTGTTGTATGCATTGTGTTGCCATGTAGCTTGCGCAGCTTGATGCTTTCTCAACCAGAATACATCTTTCCCCTTGCTGCAGGCAGCAATCATCCAGCCCTGCCCCAAGAGGGGCTTCCCCGACACCAGCCCCAGCCAGCGCATCCCGAAAGCAGAAATCCTCCCCATCTGCCATTCAGGCTCTACACAGACAGACTGTCGTTTCCCAGGCAACACGGCAACAGGCTGGCAAGGCAGGAAACCCTGAGTCAAACCCTGGCGCAGCTCAGCCTAGCATCTTGCAGAAACCTCAAGGCAATGTGCTTGCTGCTGCTAATGGGCAGGCAGCAGCCAGTGGTGCTGATAGCAAAGCTGACACCAAAGACAGAGTGGACAGCTCAGATAAAACGGGATCTGGTCCACAGCGCACTGACAGTGGCAAAATGCTGAATCCCTTTGCCTCCACTTTCATACCTCGCACAGCGTCTGGAAATATGCTTAGTACTTCTGCAAGCAGCTCGCAGTGATGCAGACTGTCTAGTTGGTGTTGAATTGCAGCTCCAGTTGCAAGCTGACTCATTGCATGGCCATGGCTACTGGGTGACAGCTAATCACACAGGTAATGGCAGGCATGAGGTCTGTCATGAGAGATCGTGACAACTATTGTGCCAAAAATGTGTGTAAAATCACACTGTGCAGAGTGACTAGATGTGCAAACCACTCGTCAATCATTCAGTAAATGTTTTACCAATTGGCAAGTAATTATAACAAAGTAATTTACCATAAAATCATTACTGTCCAGCTGCCATACATGACCGTTTTCATTTTTGAGAGCGGCAAAGCACGGTTCTTGCTCAGGAAGATCCATCTGCCAAGTAGAACAAATTCTCGAGCAATATTCCTTCCTCAAAACGACGATTTACAGGTTTGAAATACGCCAAATTCTGCCAAAAACCCTCGCCAATACCCAGTTTTGCCACCAAATAGCTGATTCATCTGGCACAAGGGCATCTGACACACCTTTGAGAACACCTGTTGTGTTAAGTCTGGACGCCAGACGCATTTTGCATAAGCTTTACTGCTTGGTGTGGTAGGGCTTGTGGAGACATTTATGTCAGACCTGCAATCCAGTGCTGAGGCACCTGAGGCACCGTTTCTAAGTCATCTGAGCAGTATGTCAGACGATGTAAAGAATGTGGAATTATTCCGCTATAGCCCTCTGGCTCTGCAACATAGACAATTACAGATCTTCAGCTGAAGCCCGCCGAAATGTGCACAACGTACAGCGGTGTAACGCACATGCAAGTCTCAGATGCACTGGGAGCCAGTGACGTAAGCATACATGGCCTGATGACCCGGCAGTCTGAGCACGACTTCATACCAGTACAGCTTTGCAGAAAGCGTAATACGCTGTTGAAAACAAAACAAAATGTGCCAAAATTGGCTTTGCAACTGTACAATAAGCTACGATTAGCTTGTTAGTGTTCCTGCTGCCATAGTACACGCAATGAAGCTATGTGTGACAGCAGTTCCTGCCGGCCGGTGTTCTTTAACGCGCTGGTCTCAAGTGAGAATGGCAAATGTTCCCACTCTTCAATTAAGGCTTCCTTGAAGGCATCTATGTTTTCCGATGGTGATGGGATCCCCTTTTTTCGCTTGTCCAACTTTGTGAAGACAAGGGCAAAAGGCACTTGAGACCCTGCCAGCCAATCAGCACACTCTAAATCCACTTGTGTTGGCGGAATGCTGGCATCAATCAGCAGCAGGACATTTGCCAGAGTTTGCCTGTTGAGTAAATAGTCTTTTGTGAAGTCATTCCATTCCAAGCGAAGGTCTTTTGAACGCTTGGCATACCTGCACAACACCTTCACATCAATTTGACTGTGTGCATTTGCGTCTGCACATGATCAGTCAGTTTCATAAGTCATCAACTGTCCACAGTACTGTGCTGCAGAACTCATTGTAACAAGCATATGATGAATTTGCTAGACCATGCAGACAATGCAGAACTCAGAGGACAAGACACATACCCATAGCCTGGGAGATCAACCAGGAACCAGGATTTGTTGATGATGAAGTGATTTATACACTTTGTTTTGCCTGCACGCAGGCGCTCATCTCAGCATGGCTGAGAAGCTAGCTTCAAAAGCATGAGCTGGAACTGCATGCGTACCTGGGGTCTTTGAGATCTGGGCCAAAGCTTTCTTGCCAGTCAACATGTTGATTAGTGATGACTTGCCAACATTAGATCTGCCAATGACTGCAAATTCTGGATACTTTGCAGGAGGGCACTGAGACACAGCTGTGCTGCTCTTAACAAAGTCAGCGGTCTTAACCCTGCTGTGTGATGGCGGAGGCAATACAAGCACTCCCTCTGGCTCCGCTTCTGATTCAAGTTCTGGCTCGTCCCAGTCAAGGCCGTCCTCGTTCTGTGGTGAGCTTGATCTTTGGGGTGAAGAGATTGCTGCAGTCGCGGAAAGTCCGCTGGCAGAACGAACGCTTCTAGGCTGTCCCTCAAACCCACTCACACGTCGAGTCGCAGCTGTTGAACCGGTGCGGCAGCAAGTACGCTCAGGTCGTAAGGACGCAAAATAGGTCAAAGATTGCTGTCTACACCTTGCGCCGGCAAGAGTCGTGGCGCTCTTTGATAGCTGCCGCAGACCAAGCACAAACGACATCAAAGTTTGGCGCCTCCCGGTCTTTTAGAACGTTGCCGAGACGGCAGGCGCTGCTTGCGTAACCACAGGTCTGTGCTACGCTGCAAATCGCCTGATGAAGCACGGGAATGCATCTGGCTGCCTGATTGAACCAAGTTTTGACATGGAAGGAGGTAGCCAGATGAGTACACCGGACAGTCAGCAGTGCAGCATGGTGCAGGCGTCGACTCTTGTCAGGACATTTGCCCAATGTGCTGTAAATTTCAGGTGGGGCAGACAAAAGCTGTTGCTTAAGATGCCATTGCATAGCAAATCGGCTTGATGCATCCTGCCAAAGATGATTTGCAAAGCTGAAAATCGGGTTTGCCAACATCATTCTCTGTGCATCTCCACAGGTCGGAAGATCACAAGCACAATAAATATAGGCACGTATATACACGCGTACAGATAGGCATATAGACTGCGCTTGCTGATACTCACATGTAGGCACATATGCAGATCTCAACCAGCATGCGTAACAGTCCACTACCGGTAAAGCAAGTCATAATGGCCGCCAATCAGCACCAGGTCAAAAGCAACACCAAGCTCAGAGTGATGATCGCCGGCCAGAACTGCATAAAGTTCGTCTTGAACATTGTGGACCGTGAATTTCAGCCCCAATAGCTCTGCCAATATGGTCATATGAGCTTGGTGGGCCCAGCGCCTGAACGACTGACCGTCTGTAGACTTGCTTGCCAAAGGCAAGACAAACTCACCGCAAATGTAGTCCATAGGCGTCCTGCAGCACATGAGAAGAGCTCATTCTGCACCTTCAACAAACCACAATCTGTCATGTAGTCACAAGTCTGCTGATGACAAGCACATCCACGCAAAGCAAACCCTCTAGCATATTGATTTCAGATGTTGCATATTGATTTGCATGGCACAACTAAGTATGTGAGCAGCAGCGATGCATGGTGTAAGAGCTGACATGTGAAGGAGCACTCACCCTGAGCAGCAAGTGTGGTCCTGGACCCAGGGCAGATACTCTGTGCCCTTGTCCATGAACCCTTTTGCTGTGAATGCCCGCAACAGAGACACCATGTCATCAGACGGGCCCTGCTGCTTGCATTTGGACAGCACCTCCTTGACAGACTTGTCACAGGGGTTGTGCAGTAGATCCTGAACAGTAAGTTGAGCTTAAATCAGCTTGCTCTTCTCACCAGATAATCTGCTTTTGCTTCAATTGGTGCAGGCGAGGCAAATGTGCATTGTTGGAGTCAAAGTAAGGTGCAATGCATGCAACCACATTGGGCTGATTGGGGCTAAGACTTGTGAGGAAGACCTGCAAGGTACAATACTCCAGAACACTAGGGTTTGGTTGCCCTTCAAGGCTAGGTGGTGATTGGCATGTAGTGTTGGTTCAGGTATGTCATCCTGTTGAGTTGCGCAGAATCATCAGGGCACGATCATAACCCTAGCCATTGGCCGAGTGAATACACATCACACATGTCACAACAAAATGCCTTGTGGTATTGCGTTACGTGAACGTCATGCACAAAGGATGGTGGGCAACGTCAAGCATGTTCACACCACGGGATGGTTTGTGTACAAGGCTTACCTTGAGGGTGTTGTAGCCTGCAATGACAGCATGGCTACGGGTCCAATCAGGGAGTGCGTGGTAGATGTTTGCCACCTGAGCTGCCATGAATTTGCTCATCCTAGGACCACAGCAGCACACGTGCAGCAGGATTGCGACCAGAAGGGCTCGGAAGCCGCAGTCCCCATCACCTGGACCGGCCAAACATGATGAGTCATGACTGTCAGGGTGTCATCAGTAGGTTATGCATAGCAATGATGTGAAGTTTGGACAAGCACATGTGCACCTCAATTGATACATGTGCACAGCAGCTGAAAGACATCAACCCATACATGGTGTTGCATGGCAGCAAGCAAGCAGCGCACAGACTTGGTTGGTGTAGGAACCTCACAGAGCTCAAGGCCAATCAGCATGCTTGCAATCAGCAGGCACAGTCAGCAGGCACATTTGCTTCACCTCTGATGCTGCGATAATGGGTGAAGGGCCTGCTGCCCTTTGTCAGCTTGTTCAGCTGCTCATACTTGGGGCTTCCCTTGTACCTGTCCAACAGGTGTGATATGGGCGCCTTGTTACCAACCAGAGGCGTGACCACATCAGCACCAAAGGAGGCAGGCCCCACAGCAGCACTGTATAACAGGGGGTGCCAATTTGCAGGCTTTATAGTATTTAATTGCCTGTCTGCAGCCTCGGTTAGAGTTGCTGCTTTGGGAGGCAGGTCTGTGCTGCTTCTCACAGCCTGCCTCTGAATGTCGCGTGGCCATTGCTGGTCGGTGTTGCTGCTTAAAGAGGGCTTTGCCCTTTGTGCTTGCTTGGGGGCTGGAGTCTGTGTGGGCTTGGGGTCTTGAGTGATTACTTGCTGTACCCTTTTTCCATGCTGCGCCTTCCTCCTACGAGTGCTCTGACGAGTCCATTTACCGTTTTGGGACTTTTGCTGCTGATGCTGCCCATTCTTTAAAACTGTCTCAGTCGATAGTTGGGCGGGTGTGCTTGCAACCTTGGGCTCATGCTTTGCAGGCAAAGCAGAAGGGTTTGGAGGTGAATGTGAAGGGCGAGGGGTGGAGTGCTCTGGGGGGGTGTGGGGTCCCCTGCTGGTGGGCTTGGGGACTGGTGACATGTCAGGCTTCACAAGTGGTGTGGCAGTGGCAGAATGTGCTAAGGGTACAGACTGCACCTTGGAGGAAGAAGAGGCAGGTTCCAAGACAGGAACCCCAGAGGGGCGAGAGGAGGAGCGGCGGGGGGATTGGGAAGAAGAAGAGGGCAAGGAGCGGCGGGTTCCCCTGTGGAGAAAGTTTTCCACCTGTGGGCTTTCAGGCTTGGCATAAGTCATCTGTTGAGAAGACTTGTGGGATCGCGTGGGGGGGTCAGCTGGCTGTGGAGAGGGCCCCTTGGGGGTTGGTGGGTCCACAGCGGGAGCAGGAGTTACAGGGGGTGAAGGCAGGTGGGGAAACAGACTGGTTTGGCATAAGAGCGCCATGTGGTGTTGAGACAGGGTCTGCAGGGGTGGTG
>JAABUP010002414.1_pt1 | contig 36219 bp, 39 predicted proteins | sample 5559201 | NCBI WGS metagenome assembly JAABUP01 (sample SAMN10711887, study PRJNA513373) | rock metagenome | isolation source: Antarctica rocks | place: Antarctica
CGCCACCACCGGTCCGCGAACGGATGCTTCCGCGCAGCCTCGAACGCCAACAGACCGGCCTGCCCTGGCGCGACCAGGAGACCTGAGCGAACTCAAACACCACGGCAGCGAGATGGAGACCCCACTCTATGAAGAAGACGTTGCTCGCCGTCGCACTCGGTGCCGGCCTCGCAACCACCGGGCTCGCCGCACCCGCATCGGCAGCCACGCAAAGCCCTGCGCAGACCTGCAAGACGGGCACCATCAGCGGACCCGACGGGACGCAGTCCCTGACTGGCCCCGGCGGTTACTTCTACAAGCAGGGCGGCTGCGCCAGCTCCGTCGCGCACGGCGCCGTCGACAACGGTGGTGTCAACCTGTCGGCGCTCACCACTCAGGCCGGCTACGTGCAGACCTGCCAGCTCATCCGAAGCGTCGGCGACTACCCCGCGATCAACGGCGAAGCCGCACAGTTCGGTCTCGACGTGCCACCGGCCACAAGCATCCCGACCTGTGTGACAGTGCTGCGCGCCCTGCACGCAGCGATCCCCGGCGGCTGATCGGATCGGGCGGGGACCCCTCCGCTCGTCACCCGCGTGGTCGAGTCGACGGGCGCCTCTTCACAAGCAAGAGGCGACCGTCGGCCGGGTTTCCGGGGGCGCCACCCGATGCGTCGCCGGCCTTGAGGTCGAGCAGCTGAGACGCGCATGGGCTCATCGAAAGAGACCGGCCCGGACTTCGCTACGCCTGGTTCCACCGGCGATCGGATAAGGGCGCGAACGGCGGGTTGAAGGCGGCACATCTTCGACGCCTGCTACACACCCTCGACGCTTGGCCGTGTCTTCGGGGCCTTCCGGTGTTTCCACGTCCGGCAACTCGATGCTTCTGTCCCGGTTTGTGGCGGGACTGGCCGACCGGACCTCGCGCACCGCGGAGATCGGCGAGCACGCCCTGGTCGACTCAACACCATCATCGAGGTGCACGGCGGCTTACTGCAGTGTTCGGGGCTGAACGCGCTGCTCGCGACCCGATCCGCCGGTGATCGCGAATCTAATGCTGGGCGCCCTGCCGGGATGCGTAGCCGCCCCTGCGGCGTCGCCGCCGCCGTCCATCTCGGTCGCGGCCCAGTTCCGCGGCCCAGTACCAGCTGCCGTGGCCTGGCCGGCCAGGCGCGGGCACGAGGCTCCGGTGCGCCGCCCCGCCCGGTCGGTGCACCCGCAGCGCTGGTAGACGGCTCCCCGGGCAGTTCTGCTACCGGTCTGATCATGAGAGAAGGTCACGCCTGTTGATGCCCAGGCGGATCAGCTGTGGCGCGTGCCTGAAGGACGGCCCTCGCCCGGCTGCGTGAAGTGCTCGGCCGAAGGTGGGCTCGCATGACGCGGCCTCGCCGGCGTGGTCCGGCGCCGGTCCTGCAGGCCCGAGTGGGCCGCTCGGGAGCCATCCGGTTCAGCCTGGGGCCCAGGCCGCGCCCGTGAGGCGTTGTGCGGTTCGCAGCGTCGAGCATCGGCCTGCAGGAGGGAAAGCGAGAGTGGTCGACTACGACGCGCCTCGTACCAGTGAGGTCGACGGACCGCCGGAGCAGACGGTCGCCTCGCTGCAGGCGAGTCGGGCGCAGGCGGCGGCTGCGTTGGGGGACGAGGCCGACCCGTTGGAGGGCGGCCTGGATCTGGCGGGAGCGGACGGTTCGGTCGAGGACTCGGTGGTGCTTGTGCTGCCTCGTCAGGATGACGAGTTCACCTGCACGAGCTGCTATCTGGTGCACCATCGCAGCCGGCTGGCGGATGCCCGAACGATGGTGTGCTCGGAGTGCGCCGACTGACGCCACGGGGTGGCCGGTGTTCAGGGTCGGGTCCAGAGCACGTTTCGACGGGCGCTGTGTCCGCACTCGTCGCAGACCCACCGGCTCGAGTGGTCCCATGCTGCCGCGCCGGAGAGGCTGATCGTCCCGCCGCAGACGTGGGTCTCGTGTCGGATGCGCTGGCCGAGTTTGGCGCGGGGGGCGAGTTCGGGCGCGGGAAAGCGCTCGTCGGCGGTCCCGGGCGGGTCGGTGAGGATCGGGTCGGGCCGCTCGAGGTTGTCGGTGGTCATGTGCCCACTGTCCACCAGCCGGCCGGCAGCCCTGCAAGGCCCTCGTCGGGAACGCAATTGTCGGGCAGGTGACGATGCTCGGCGCCCCCCAGCCGGCGTCTGTCCGCGGACGTGGTGGTCACTGCGAAGGCGCTAGCATGCGCCCGGTGGACGTCGAGGAGTTCGAGCCCTCCGTTGACCAATACGCCTTCACTTTCGGCGGCGTCGGGCCGCTGTGGCGGGTGCGTCCCGGGACGGCGCTGCGGGTGTGGTCCGACGACGCCTTCGGTGGCAGGCTGCGCGCGGTGACCGACCTGTCCAGCGAGAAGGTCGACCTGCGCTTCGTCAACCCGCAGTCGGGGCCCTTCTACGTCGAGGGCGCGGAACCGGGCGACACCCTGGCGCTGCATCTGGTCAGCCTGGAGCCGGCGCGCGACTGGGGCGCCTCCGCGCACATCCCGTTCTTCGGCGGGATGACGAGTACCGACCGAACCGTGAGCCTGCAGGACCCGCTGCCCGACGCCACCTACATCTACGAGCTGGACCGAGGCCGGGGGACCGTCACCTTCGCGGCGCAGCACAGCGACCTGCGCATCGATCTCCCGGTGGAGCCGATGCTCGGCACCGTCGGCGTGGCCCCGGCCGGCGGAGAGGTGCGCAGTTCCCTGGTGCCGGACCGGTTCGGCGGCAACATGGACACGACGCAGATGCGGGCCGGCACCACCTGCTACCTCGGCGTCAACGTTGAGGGCGCGTTGTTCTCCCTCGGCGACGGCCACTACCGCCAGGGCGAGGGCGAGGCGTGTGGCACCGCCGTCGAGGGCGCCATGACGACCACCCTCATCGTTGAGCTGATCAAGGGTGGTGCCCCCGCCTGGCCCCGCCTGGAGGACGACGCGTCCTGGATGACCGTGGGGTCCAGCCGTCCGCTCGAGGACGCCTGGCGGATCGGTCAGGCTGAGCTGGTGCGCTGGTTCGGCGAGCTGTACGGTCTGCACCCGATGGACGCCTACCAGCTGCTCTCGCAACTGACCGAGGCGCCGCTGGCCAACGTCGTCGACGTCAACTACAGCTCGGTGGTGAAGGCCCGCAAGGAGTTGCTGCCGCCAGCTGCCGCGTATGACAACCTGCACATCGACCTGCGCCGCCGGGCGGCCTCCCTACTCTGACAGGACGTCTCGAGTGGATCTACAGCTCAGCGGGCGGCGGGCGCTCGTGACCGGTGGCACAAGGGGTATCGGGCGGGCGACCGTCGAGGCGTTCGCGGACGAGGGCGCCCACGTCGCTTTCTGTGCCCGCGACGAGGCCGAGATCACCGCTACGCAGGAGTCGCTGTCCGGTCGCGGCGGGGCCGTCAGCGGTTCGGTCGTGGACGTGGGCGACGGGCGACGGCTGACGCAATGGGTCACCGACTCCGCCGAGTCGCTTGGCGGGATCGACATCGTCGTGTCGAACGTCAGCGCCCTCGCGATCTCGGAGAGCGAGGACAGCTGGCAGCGGTCTTTCGAAGTCGACCTGATGGGGGCCGTCCGCATGGTCACCGCCGCCTTGCCCCACCTGGAAGCCAGCGATGCAGCCGTGATCATCGCGGTCTCGAGCGTCTCGGGCCGCGAGGTCGACTTCGCCGCCGGGCCATACGGGACGATGAAGGCGGCGCTGGTGCACTACATCCAGGGCGTCGCCTACCAGCACGCCGGCAAGGGGATCCGAGCCAACACGGTCTCCCCGGGCAACACGTTCTTCGAGGGCGGGGTCTGGGATCAAACGCAGCGGGGCAACCCGGAGCTGTACGAGTCTGCTCTCGCGCTGAACCCGACAGGCCGGATGGGGACACCGCAGGAGATGGCGCGCGCGGTCGTATTCCTGGCCAGCCCCGTCTCCAGCTTTACCAGCGGTACCAACCTCGTCGTCGACGGCGCCCTGACCCGTGGAGTGCAGCTCTAACGGGTTCGGCTGCCACCGGTCCAGCCGCAACCGGCGGGCGCTCTACGGCAGCACGAACGTTAAGCCGTGCGACTGCAGGTTCGGGATGAGAGCCGAGAGCGTTGCGACCGTCTGGGCGCGGTTGCCGCCGTCGTCGTGCAGGAGCAGGCCCCCGCCGTCTTGCCGCCCGCTCTGAGCAACGCGGATGATGTGCGCGGTTCCCGGCCGGGTCCAGTCCTCGGGATCAACCGACCACTTCAGCGGCGTCAAGCCGTCGCCGATGGCCAGCGCCTCAACCCGGGGGGACCAGTCGCCTCCCGGTGCCTGGAACAGGTTCGGCGCCGTGCCGGGCAAGATAAGACGGGGAAGATGAGACGGACCGGTTCGAGTGCTTCACAGAACAGGAACATGCCGAGCTGAAGCAGCGACCGGCCCGCCGTCTCGTGAGCGTCCGACCGTGAGATGACGCTGACGGCGGTAGTTGTCGCCATTGCGCTGTGAACCTCGCCCCGCTTCGACCCTGCTTTGCCTTGCCTCCGTCAGCGGGCGGGGCGATCGAGGTCGGCCTAGACGGTATGGAGGTGGTCCCGGTGGAACGAGAGCGTACGAGTGTCGGGCTGGATGTGCACGCCCGGTCGGTGGTGGCCTGCGGGATCGACGATGACACGGGTGAGATGTTCCGGGCTCGGCTGGTCCCGCGGCCCGACGCGATCTTGGGCTGGCTGCGGGAGTTGCCCGGCCCGCTCGCGGTGGTTTACGAAGCGGGGCCGACCGGCTTCGGGCTGGCCCGCTATCTGACCGGCCGCGGGGTGCGGTGTGTGGTGGCGGCGCCGTCGAAGCTGCAACGCCCGCCCGGCGATCGGGTCAAGACCGACGCCAAGGACGCCCTGCACCTGGCCCGGCTGCTGCGCCTCGGTGAGGTCAGCCCGGTCGCGGTCCCGACCGTGACGCAGGAAGCGCCCGGGATCTGGTCCGGGTCCGGGAGGACGTGCGGGGTGATCTGATGCGGGCCCGGCACCGCACGTCGAAGCTGCTGCTGCGCCAAGGGATTGTCTACTCGGGTGGGACGGCGTGGACCGCGGCACATCACGACTGGCTGGGCCGGCAGAGTTTCGAGCAGCCGGCGCTTGCCTCCGCTTATGACAGCGCGGTGGAGACGGTGCTGCTGTGCGCGGACCGGCGGGACCGGCTGGACAAGGCGATCGTCGAGCTGGCCGCCGATCCGGCCTGGTCGCCGATGGTCAGCCGGCTGTGCTGCCTGCGGGGGGTGTCGACGCTGACCGCGTTCGGCCTGACGGTGGAGGTCGGGGACTGGTCGCGGTTCACCGGCTCGAGCATCGGGGCGTTCCTCGGGCTGGTCCCGACCGAGCATTCCAGCGGAGCCAGCCGCAGCCAGGGCTCGATCACCAAGACCGGCAACACCCACGCCCGCCGGCTGCTGGTCAAGGCGGCCTGGCACCACAAGCGGCCCTACCGCCCGTCGAAGGCTCTGCGGACCCGGTGGGACCAGGCACCGGCGGCGGCCCGGGCCCGCGGCCACGCCGGCAACCAGCGGCTGCACCAACGCTGGCAGGCCTTCGACGAACGGAACAAACGGCCGGTGGTCGCCAACGTCGCCGTCGCCCGCGAGCTCGCCGGCTGGTGCTGGTCGCTGGCCATGCTGGACGACCCCACGGGCGGCCTGACCGCCCCCTTGACCGGGGCCGGCCGGTAGCACGGCGACGGCAGCGCGTGGAGCGCACCCGCGATCTAGCTATGAGTAGCCCGGGAGAAATCCCAGGTCACGCTCGACTTCTAGACCAGCGGAGCGCTCCAGCCGAACAGCCCGTCCTGGGGTAACCAACCGGCGAATATCAGTCTGACCTCGCGTCGCCCTGACACGCACGCCGCCACTACCGGCCGGCCCCCACCCGTCCTGCTCCCCGCCGCCGCCCAGCCTGCCGCGGTGCTGGGACAGGTCAAGGGAGAGAACGCCCTTGACCTCCCCCTGCGCTCCCCGGCTACCACGGGCTATCGGGGAACAGGCGGAAGAATGCTCAGGACGCCCAGCCCTACAGGACCAGGCGTCAATTTCCGCGCGCCCCTTGACAGACTGATCTCCATATCGGCCTAGAGGGCGTCGATGGTGCGGTCGAGCCATTCGGCGAGGAGCTGGCGTTCGGCGTCGCTGAGCATGTCGAGGTGGGGCGTGATGGCCCGCAAGGTGACTGCTGCGGCGATCGGCCCGGTTCCGGCCTGGTGGGGAGCGTCAGTAAGGATCTGCCGTAGGACGGCCTCGAACATGCCTTCGGCGAGACCGGGCTCGCGATGCTCAGGTGGCGTGGACAGGATCGTGAGGACGGTGCCGGTTCCGGCTGCATGGATGAGGTCGACGGCGCGCTGCTCACTGACGCGGAGCCGGCCGCTCACGGCTAGCCTGTGGATCCGCGCTTGCAGGACCTGCCTGCCCGACTGCGCAGCGGGCGAGCGCGACCCTCGGCCCGGATCGCTCAAGAGCCGGAACAGGGTCGGGTTGGCGACACCGAAGTCGATCTGCATCTGCCAGCCGGCACGCAGATCGTCGAGCGGATCGACGTCGTCGGCCGACGCCCCCTCCACGATCGCAACTTTGGAGGATACGTACGTGGCCAGCACGTGTTCAGCCACGGCATCCAGCAGACCGTCCTTGTCGCCGAACAGGCGGTAGATCGCCGGCGCTTGCACACCGGCCCCCTCGGCAACCCCGCGTGTGGTGACCGCCGCAGGCCCGCGCTCCCGCAGGAGTCGAGCCGCGACGTCGACGATCCTCGACCGAGTGTCGCTCGGGCTGCTCGCCAAATGAGTCATCTCTCAACGATAACGCACGACTGCTATCGCCGGTATCTCCATTGATACGCTGACGGCGATTGCATTGCTACCAGGAGAGGGCTGGCCATGATCGTTGTCACCGGAGCAACCGGGGCACTTAACGGCGCGACCGTCGACCACCTGCTGGACCGCGTGCCTGCCAGCGAGATCGTTGTCGCCGTGCGCGACCCGGCCAAGGCCGGGCGTTTCGCGGATCGCGGCGTGGCCGTGCGGCGTGGTGACTACGCCGACCCGGAGTCTCTGCCGGGCGCTTTCGCCGGTGCCGACCAGCTGCTTTTGGTGTCCTCGAGCGATCCGAGAGCCGACGCGGTGAGTCTGCACCGCACCGCGATCGAGGCGGCCGTCACCGCAGGAGTCGGGCGCATCTTGTATACGAGCCACCAGGGAGCCGCACTCGACAGCCCGTTCGGCCCGGGGCGCGACCACGCCGCCACCGAGCAGCTCCTCGCCGAGTCCGGCACTGCCTGGACGTCGCTGCGCAACGGCTTCTACGCGCACAGCCTCACCTGGCTGATGGGCCCGTGGAAAGAGACGGGCGTCATCGCCGTGCCGGCCGACGGACCGGTGTCGTGGACCGCACGCGCGGACGCAGCCGAGGCCGCGGCCGTCATCCTCGCCTCGCACGGCGCCTACGACGGCCCGACGACCCTGACGGCGAGCAGCGCGCCGACGTTCGAGGACATAGCGGTGGTCGCTTCGCAGGTCGCGGGCCGGGACGTCAAGAGCGTCGTCATGGACCAGGACGAATGGGTCGCCACCTGGGTCGCCGCGGGGCACCAGGAGTTCGCGGCCCGCTTCATGCTCGGGATGTATCAGGCCGCACACGAGGGCTACTTCGCTGGGGTCGCCCCGCTGCTCGGCGATCTCCTCGGTCGCGAGCCGCGAACCGTGCGCGACCTGCTCACCCAGCCAACTGCCCACTAGACGCACCGCATCCTTCCGGAGAGCCAGGCAGCCGGAAGGACGAGAGAATGGCCGCCGCAGCGGGCGTAGAGCGAAATTCATCCGTCGGAGTCCCTCAACCAGGGAACTGAGACACCACCTCTTGAGACACCGGGGGCGTCCGATCTCGTAGCAGCGGTTGCCGACTACTCGTCTCACACGTAGGTACGAAGCTCGGTGCGTCGCGCGAGGGAGTGCATCGAGTTCTGACATTCGGCCTGGGCGTCGGTGGCGAGGTGTGCCCGGCGGAGTAGCGACGCGACACTGATTGAGCAGACGGAACCCGGCAGCGTGGGGGCTGGGCCCGGGGTGCATCGGCGGATGGGAAGTGGCGGACGCAGGAGGAGGCAAACCTAGTGGCCCGTCCTGGCAGAAGGTGAAGTCCAGCATGGGCAACCCGATTGGCCCGCCTGAGGATGGCGACCCGGAGGCGGTGCCGCTGCAGAATCTGGCGCTGTCAAGCAGCCCTTCCGACGCGGGCCCTGCTTCTGGTCGTGGCATGGTCTCCCGGCGTCGCTTGGCGCTTCCGGCGGCGCTTCGTAGCGCCCCGGCCGGGTATCGGGCGTCCCGGCCCGCTCAACGCACCGCCTTCCGGATGACGACGAGCTTCGCAGCGACGGTTGCGGCATCTCGTGCCATCAACTACGTGCGCGAGCGACGGCGCCCGATGCCTCGGCTGCGCAGCGCCGGCCGGCTGCTGGCTACGGTGCCGGTCAGCAACAGCATTCGGGTGCACCACTTCTTGCCGGGTCTGGGCATGGGGCTGACGTCGGGTGTGGTGGCGATCTTTCGCGATGGCGACGGCTGGGGGCACTGGCTGAGCGTTCCGTTCGGCATCGGACTGGCGCTAGTCGCCGACGAGCTGCCGCTGCTTGCTGGTCGCAGCAACCCCTACTGGGGCAACGAGCTGTTCTCCTTTGTGCAGGGCGGCGTGGCTGCTGCAGCGTCGGCTGGCCTAGCCGGACAGTTCATCTACCGCGGGCGGCAGCTGAAGCAGGCACCCAACTGGCGTCACTGAGCCTCTTCCCGGCAGCGACAGCTAATCCAATAACGACCTTGGTCTCAACCGGTAAAACGCATCAGTTGGCGACGGTAGCGGCCTGCGTGATCGCGCTTCGATCGGCGGGGTTCGCTGTCAACCGGCTCCACGACGAGACGAGCGTGAGCGCCTGCTGGCGGGTGTCTCTCCGTCTATCCCTCTAGACTAGACCGCGCCCGGTCGCGAACCACGACCAGGGCCACTACTTCGCCACCGCGACAACCTGAACCCCGCCCTACGCCCGTGTGTGTCGATGGCCAAGTGGCGGTCGCATTGAGCAGCCGGCAACCTCGTGGTCAGACCAGCGTGGGGTGGCCGCGCGACAGAAGCGTTCCGCACTGATGAACCGGAAGGATTGATCGTGAGCGCGTACTACAGGCCGCCAAGTCAGATCGAGCGCGTGTTCAACTGGATCGTGTCCGCACTGATGCGGCTCGGGGTCGGCGCCCCCGCCGCCCGGCAGCTCGAGGTGCGCGGGCGCACGAGCGGTCAGCCCCGGCGCACGCGGGTCAACCTGCTGCAAGTCGACGGCGATGAGTATCTCGTGTCGCCGCCCGGCAACACACAGTGGGCGCGCAACATCCGAGCCGCTGGTACGGCCCGACTGCTGCGGGGACGCCGCGTCCGCGAGATCCGGGTCAACGAACTCGACGACGCAGCGAAATTACCCATGCTGCGCGCCTACCTGCAGAGGTGGGCAACCCCAGGGCATCCTCGACCCGCCTAGTGGCTTTTCCACAGCCGAGTCCCCCTGCGATCGCCGACCCGGACAACACCTTCACGCACACCTCGGGGTCGCCGCGAGGCGATCCTCGACCGGGCATCCGGCCACGACCCCAAGTAGAGATGGTTGCACCGGGATACGAGGCGCGGCCGCCGCAAGTCACGATTAGCGGTGGTCTCCGATCCATGCCAGCCGGGACGCCTTGAATGCCCTCGCCGGCAATGGCAGGCCTTGCGCTTACGTACTTGGGGTTTCGTTCGGTGGACCTTCGCTGGGGCGAGCTAGCTCGACGGCGTGATGATTTCGTGGGTGACCCAGCGTGCAACGTTGTCGGGATAGGGCGCCGGCAGCATCAGGATGACGTGCCGGAAGCCGGCGTCGACCGCTTCTGCGATCGCATGCAGCACGTCGCCGGGCTGGTCGTAGGAAACGGGAAGGGCGATCGAGCGGGTGATCGCGGCGGGGTCGCGTCCGATGTCGGTGCAGAAGCGGTCCAGCAGTGCGCTGCGGCTGATCATGTCGGCGATATCGCCGCCCGGGATGTTCCACACGTCGGCGTGCTCGGCGACCACGCGCAGCGTCGCGGTGGACCGGCCGCCGATCACGATGGGCGGGTGTGGTCGCTGGACGGGTTTGGGGTTGCAGAGCGCGCCGGTGAGCTGATGGTAGTTGCCGTCGAAGTTGAACGGTTCGGTTTCGGTCCACAGCCGGGTGATGATCGTGCATGCCTCGGCGAGGCTGCCCACCGCGTACGCGGCGTCGTGGAAGGGCAGCCCGTGCGCCTCGTACTCACGCCGGGCGAAGGGCAGGCTGGGTCGTGAGCCCGCGCCGATACCGAAGTCGAGCCGTCCATCAGAGACGATGTCGATGGTGGTGGCGATTTTGGCGAGCAACGCCGGCGGTCGGATGCGGTTGCTCGTGACCAGCAGCCCGACGCGCAGCCGCTGCGTCTGCGCGGCCAGGGCGGCTAGCAGCGACCAGCCTTCGAAGGTTGGGCCGTTCGGGTCGCCGAAGATCGGCATGAGGTGGTCGAACAGCCACGCGTGTTCGATCTCGGCGATCGCGTCCGCTTGCTGCCAGACTCGCAGCAGGTCGCGGTAGTCGACCTGTGAGGGCGCCGTCATGATCCCGAAGCTGACCCCGGTCGACCCGGTCATCGACGGCGCCGCAGTGAGGAGTCGAGCAGGGACGGTGGTGTGTCGATCTTCTCCTCGGGCGCGAGGTCGACGCCGGGGGCGACGATCTCGTCGACCGCCTCGAGGACGTCCTGGGAGAGCACGGTATCCGCGGCGGCGAGCTGGGAGTGCAGGTGGTCCATGGTGCGTGGGCCGATGATCGCGCTGGTCACGCCCGGGTGTGCCGTCACGAAGCCGAGCGCGAGCTGGATCATGCTCAACCCTGCATCGTCGGCAATCTTCACGAGCTGCTCGACGGCGTCGAGCCGCGCGCGGTTGGCCGGCACGGACAGGTCGAAGCGCTGCGGCATCATTATCGCGCGGCTGGTGCTGATCTCGCGGCCCTCACGGATCGCGCCGGACAGCCAGCCGGACGCTAGTGGGCTCCACACCAGCACGCCCATCCCGTACTCCTCGGTGACGGGCAGGACGTGCGTCTCGATACCACGCTGCAGAATCGAGTAGCTGGGCTGCTCGGTGACGTAGCGGCTCAGGTGGTGCTCGCGCGCGGCCCACTGCGCCTGCACGATGCGATACGCCGGGAACGTCGACGAGCCGAAATACCGGATCTTGCCGGCGCGCTGCAGATCGGTCAGCGCCGACATCGTCTCCTCATCACTGGTCGTCGGGTCCCACCGATGTACCTGATAGAGATCGACGTGGTCCACGCCCAGGCGGCGCAGGCTGTGATCGAGTTCGGTGACCAGCCAGCGCCGCGAGCTGCCCTGATGATTGCGCTCGTTGTTCATTGGCAGGAACGCCTTGGTAGCAAGCACGATGTCCTGACGGCGCCCGGCGATGGCCTTGCCGACCATCTCCTCGGACTCGCCGTTGCTGTAGAAGTCGGCGGTGTCGATCAGGTTGATACCGCCTTCGAGTGCGGCATCGACGATCGCGGTCACCTCGTCCTGGGTGGTGCGCCCGATGGCGCCGAAGTTCATGGCGCCGAGCACGAGTGAACTGACCTGTACTCCGGTGCGGCCCAAGGTGCGGTACTGCATGAGGTGGCTCCCATCGCTGGCGGTCTGTGGCTGTTGCGCCCGGCTCGATCAATCTGGCATCATCGGTCAATCGGAACGGCGCTCCACCTACTATAAGGAGCGCGGCTCCGATTGCCAAGGGGTGAAAGGAGAGGGTGCGAGATGACGTCTGACAGCGACCCAGCCGACCCGTCGTCACCGCACAAGCGGGCTGACGCCCGGCGTAACGAACAGAGGCTGCTCGACGCGGCCGCCGACGTCTTCGTCACCTCCGGCGTCGAAGCGCCGGTCCGCGACATCGCCGCGAAGGCTGGCGTAGGAATGGGCACGATCTACCGCCACTTCCCCACCCGGGCGGAACTGATCATCGCCGTCTACCGCCGCCAGGTCGACACCTGCACCGCGGCCGGGCCGACCCTGCTCACGAGCAACGAATCGCCCTACGACGCGCTATCGCAGTGGATCGAGCTGTTCGTCGACTTCCTCGCCACCAAACACGGACTCGCTGCGGTGATGCGCTCCGACCACGCCGGCTTCGAAGCCCTGCACACCTACTTCCTCGACCGCCTCGTGCCCGTATGCGCAGAGCTACTCGCCGCCGCCGCACGAGACGGCGAGATTCGCGCAGACATCGACGCCCTCGAACTCATGCGGGCCGTCGGCAACCTCTGCGTCAGCATCAATGACGACTCCGGCTACGACGCTCATCGCATGGCGCGCCTGCTCATCGCCGGACTACGCCTTCGGTGAGTCGCCGCTTGCGGCGATACCTTCACGTCCGCAAGCCGAACCCTCGCCGGGACACTTGGGAAGCGCAGGAGAACGGCGCCTACGCGCGACCGAGAGCCCGGGCGCGCAGGGGGCCACTAGACCTCGCACGCCGACGGATGGCACCCGTCGGCTCAGGCGCGCTCCCCGGTGGTGTCAGTGCCGTAGCGCCGATTGGAACTCGGCCATTGCAGACCTGGCTCCGCGGTAGGCGCTGGACGGACACGGCTGCCGGGCAGAAGTACGCGTCGCGGCCCCCATGCGAGCTGCTCCATCATCCCTCACCACGTCAACCTGCTGTGGTACCGGATCGGCCATATCGGTCTTCCAAACGAACCACGTCGTCCAGTTCCGTGGTCGACGCCTCGAGGACGATGGTGTCTTCCAGCGCCGTCATTCGATGGCGCGTGCCGGGCGTTAGGTGCACCGCCTCACCGGGCAACAACTCGAAACTCTCGAGCTCGTCTTCGGTCACGCCCACCTCGAACAGCAGCCGGCCGCTCTGCACCGACACGGTCTCCTCTTTCACCTCGTGGTACTGAAGTGAAAGCGAGTGACCGGCCTGGATATGCAGGGCCTTTCCGCAGAACCGGCCCAGGACCAAGGCGAACCACTCCTCGTGTCCCCACGGCTTCTCGACTCGCCGGACCCGCTCGACCCACGCCGCCTTGGCCACGACGCCCATGCTCGCATGCTCATGGCGGCACCCTGAGTCAGACGCCGCCACCGGGCTGGCTGGTCTTAATAAGCCTCCGAGCCGGACCCCCGGCCCGATAACGCGTCTGCCTCAGCTACTCCGGCCTGAGTAGCCGAAGCGGTGGCGCTCCAGCGGGCAGGCGAGTCGAACCTGGCGGCGTCCGGGCCCCGCCTGCGCTCGTCGGCGAGGAGCCGCTCGAGCATCCCGCCGAGCACGGCGCGTTCGTCGGCGTCGAGCGGAGCGAACGATTCACGTACGACCCGCTCCGTCACTTCGCGTCCCTCGGCGAACACGCGCTCGCCCTCAGCGGTGAGCTCGGGACGGATCGCACGTCCTGCGCCGTTCACGCGTTGGATGAGCCCGCGTGTCTCGAGCCGCGCGGCGAGCGTGCCGAACGCCTGGTCGGTCTGGAAGGTCAGCACAGCGAGGTCGTGCAGTGAAGCGCCGGGGTGGGCATGCAGGTGGCGCAGCGCATCCCACTGCACGAGGGTCACGTCGAGCGGCCGCAGCGCGTAGGTCGCTGCGCGGTGGTGCTTGACCTGGAGCCGCTTCACCGCGTGACCCAGCTCCGAGACCGACATGGACACGCCCCGATCCTAGCCGAATGAGACACCTTGCTTATATAAGCATGTAGATACACCGTGGTGCCATGAGCACTTCCATCTCCCTCACCATCTCCACCTCATTCGGCGACGTGCCGCTCAGCGCGGACGAGCGCGGCGGCGGCCGCGCGGTCGTCATCCTGCATGGCGGGGCCGGACCGGTGTCCGTTACCGGCTTTGCCGACCTTCTCGCCGACGCGACGGGCACCCGCGTGATCGTGCCGACCCACCCGGGCTTCGGCGGGTCCCCGCGCCCCGGGGCGCTCACGACGATCGACGGCCTCGCGGAGGTCTACGCCGGTCTGCTCGACTCGCTCGAGCTGGAGGACGCCACCGTGATCGGCAACTCGATAGGCGGGTGGATCGCGTCGGAGCTGGCGTTGCGCCAGCCGGCGCGGGTGGGCCGCTTCGCGCTCGTCAACGCGGTCGGCGTCGAGGTCGAGGGGCACCCCGTCGCCGACGCGGTCCCGCCCGCGCAACTCGCCGAGTACAGCTGGTACGACCCGTCCAAGGCCCCGAGCCTGGACCCTGCGTCGCTGCCACCCGCCGTCCGGAAGATCTTCGACGGTAACCGCGCAGCTCTCGCCCTGTACGGCCGTTCGATGACTGACCACACCCTGCTCGGGCGGCTCGCCGGTATCGACCTGCCCGCTCTCGTCCTGTGGGGCGAGGCGGACCGGATCGTAGATGCCGACTACGGTCGCGCCTTCGCGGCAGCGATCCCGGGGGCGCGCTTCCGGCTGCTGCCGCGGACCGGCCATGTGCCGCAGATGGAGACGCCAGACGTGCTGCTGGAGGCACTCAGAGCCTTCGTCGGTAACTAAGGCTAAGCCCCGGCACCCCGCCAGCCAGCCCAGAAACGCCCAGTGAGCGCCGCCGCTCCCGCCTCGAGGGGCCGCCCGAGGGGGGACGTCGCGCGCGCGATTGACGGGTCGCAGATGGAGTCGGTCGGCTGGGGCCGGCCGCGGCGGTGGTGCTCCTGGGAGCCGGGTTGCCCGCGGCCGGGGCGACGTCAGCTCCGGCGTCGGGCGGCGGGGCCGTCGGGACGGTCACCGTGCAGCGCAGCCAGCCGACCGCTCCGGCGAAGGTGATCGGCCCGATTCCGATTACCGTCACCTCCTATCCGTGGAACGCGGCTGCGCATAGTGCCACGCCGCTGAACCTCACCCGCCACGGTTACGTCGAGGCGGAGTACCGGGTCGGCGGGTGACGCCCGGGTGTATGAGAAGCCGTCCTCGGGTCAGCTCCAGGCGGTCGCCCACGGCCCGTACACCTCGCGGATGATCGTGCGGAGGCCCGCCGATCCGCGTCGGTCCAGCGGCAACGTGGTGCTCGAGCTGATCAACCCGACGTCGAACTACGACGTGGACATCCAATGGGCCGCCAGGGTGGCAAAGTGCAGCCCTCGCTGGGCTATCAGGTCCAGGCCTGGCGCTAGCCGACGGTGCCGGGTGTGAGCGCCCCAGCACCCACCACCGGTGGGTCGGAACCGGTGAGGCTGACGGGAACGCCCGGCACCCCTGTGGAGACATCCGACGGTGACCGGGTTCGCGCCAGCTATCCCAGCGGCAGGATCGTCGAGGGCATCTGGACCGCCATTGACTGCTGCCTCGGCGGGTTTCCGGCTGCGCACCGACGATGGCCGCACGCACATCTACGCCGGCCGCCAGGTCCACTGCCAGGTCCTCGAGGCATGGGCTACGCCCGAAGGCGCGGAGGTCGGTCGCCGGGCGACGCCGAGCGGGTAAGCAGGCACCCTCACGAAACGAGCGGACGCGGACGCATGTCGACCGTCAGGTAATTCCCTGGCTGTGCCGTGCTGTGCCGTCAGGTAATTCCCTACTTGGTCCGCGGTGCTGGTTCTACCGGATCTGGGCCGGTGTGGCCAGCGGTGGGGGCGTGATGACGTCGCGGAGTTGGGCGGCGGGGGTGTCGGCGGAGGGTTTGCCGAGGCCGACGGCGACGGTGGCCTGCTGCCTTCCGCGGCGGATGCGGACGAGCCAGACCTGACCGGCGGGTCGGCCGCGGCTGCTGGTGCGGGCGACCGGGTCGTGGGCGGGTGGTGAGGCCGCCTGGTCGTATTTCGAGCTGTTCGCGGGCCGACAGACCCCGTTCCCATCGGTTGCGGACGCCGGCTACCTGCTGTTCGCTGTGTTGGCAGTGGCCGGCATGCTGCTGTGGCCCTCGGACGCTTTGCGCGGCGGCGCGCGCTGGCGGGGTCTGCTTGACGGTGTGCTCGTCGCCGGGTCGCTGTTCACCATCACCTGGGTGAGCGCCCTGGGTTCGGTGGCGCACGCCGGCGGTGACAGCCGGTTCGCGTTCGCTGTGTTACTGGCTTACCCGGTCACTGACCTGGTGCTGCTGACCTTGACCCTTGTTGTTGTGGCGCATGCCCGGCAAGCATCGGGCTCAGGCTTGGGACTACTTGCCGCCGGCCTCGGCCTGCGGTGCCTGGCGGACAGCGGTTTCGCCTTTCTCACCCCCGCGGGTAGCTACGCCACCGGCAGCCCCGTGGACGCCGGCTGGTTCGGCGGGTTCCTGCTGGTCGCCGCCGCGGCCTGCACAGCGAGCACACCCGGGGGCCGAGCAGGTCGACCAGCCCCGGGCGCTGGAGTCGACAACAGCCGCTCTGCTGCCCTGCCTGCCCGCCGGGTTGGCGGTGGCGGTCGCGGTTGGTGGTCAGCTCACCGGCCACAGTGATGCTGTCGCGTTGCTAGCCGCGACACTGTTTGATGGCCGCCCCGCTCGCCCGCCAGCTGCTGGCCGAACTGGACAACCGCCGGTTGGTCGTGGCGCTAGTCGACACCCAGCAGGAGTTGCGGTTCCAGGCATTCCACGACCCGCTGACCGGCCTCGCGAACCGGGCGCTGTTCGCCGACCGGTTGCGCCACGGCCTGGAGCTGCATCGCCGTGACCTGCGGCAGCTTCGCTTGCTGTACTGCGACCTCGACGGGTTCAAGACCGTCAACGACACGCTGGGGCACGACGCCGGCGACGACGTGATCAAAGCCGCTGCCGAGCGGCTGCGGGCGGTCACCCGCCCCGGTCACACCGTCGCCCGGATGGGCGGAGACGAATTTGCGATCCTGTTAGAGGACGGCGGGGACGCCACCACAGTCGTCGCCAAGATCCTCGACGGTTTCACCCAGCCCGCCGCCATCGGCCGCGACCTAGTCCCGCTCGCTGCCAGCATCGGCGTCGCCGAACTGTCCGCGGGCGCCGGCTCACTGCACCTGGCCGAGTTCCTGCAGCCAGGTCGCCCGGTGCCGCCGGCTACTCACCGCCGGGGTGTGGACGCCTGAGTCGCGGCCTGCTCGCTCCCTCTGGGCTGTGCTCGGCTCAGTGTCGACGGGGCTGTCGAGGCGCAGCTTAGCCAGGTGTTGGGCCGCGACTCGGCCCTGGTGCGACGACCGGTTGGCCCGCCGACGTGTCGCGGACCGGAACCTCAACACCTCCGGGCATGACGCACCGTGTGAACGAGCATCTGACACGGTGTTGACAATCTCTACGTCACGTTGATTGAGTGTGGTCGTGAGCGTAGAACTGGTGACCGGGAGGACGCAGCTGCCCGCCCGAGGGCGGCGTGGCCCCCGCGTCTCGGGTGATGAACGGGAGCGCTCGATCCTGCTCACCGCCGAGCGGCTGCTGGGCGAACGGCCTCTCCACGAGGTCTCGGTCGACGACCTTGCACGAGGTGCCGGCATCTCTCGACCCGCCTTCTACTTCTACTTCGCCTCCAAGGAGCTGGTCCTCCTCGCGCTTCTCGACCGGCTGGTGCAGGAGCAGCTGGAAGTTGAGCGGGAGGCGCCGGGCAATCTGGCCGACGACCCGGCGCTGGCTTGGCGGCACGTCCTGGGCTCCTCGCATGCCAGGTGGTCGGCGCACCGCGGTGTGCTGCGAGCTGCGATGGATGCCAGGACGACGAGCACCGAGGTCCGCGCGGTGTGGCGGCAGCTGCTGGAGCGCTTCGTCGAGCGGACGGCCATGGCAATCGAGGCGGAACGCGCCCGCGGAGCCGCCCCGCCCGGCGTCCCGGCCAGGGACCTGGCGATCTGCTTGGTCCGCATGAACGAGAAGGTCTTCGAGACGATGGCGGGCGACACCCAGCCCGCCATCGACGAGGACCGGACCCTCGACACGCTGGTCGGCGTGTGGCTGGCCTCGATCTACGGCACGACCCCTTTTCCCACCGCCTGACCCGGGCGGGCCCCACATCACACTAAGGAGCGGACCCATGATCGGACTGGACATCACGAAGCAGAACGTCGCTGTGGAAAGGGTGCTCGAGCAGACGACCAACCCGCGGCACCGCTACCTGCTGCAGGCCTACCTACGCCACCGCTACCTGGAGTCCGCCGGACGCTACAAGGAGATCCTCGAACCCGAACTGACAGTCGAGCGGCCCGTCTACCGCTTCAGCCTGGCCGGCCAGCCCAACCTCAAGCTCGAGGGCCTGGAGCAGGTGGAGATGCTCTACCGGCACTGGACCGACACCGACCAGTGCGTCTTCTACGTCGAGGACGAGCTGGTCGCCGTCGGCGACCACGTGGTGATGGGCCGGGGCACCTCCTACCAGCAGACCCTCGGTTCGGCACTGGTCGAGCGCGGGATCGACGCCGACCCCGGCGCCATGTACCTGACCAAGTCCCAGATCGCCATGATCTGGCCGTATGACGACCGCTGCCGCCTGATCGGCGAGGACGTCTGGGAGTTCGACGACGCCGGCCGCGAGTACATCAAGCTCGACCCGGTCGACGTCCTCACCGCCCAGCAGGCGGGGACGCTGCTCGCACCGCACATCAAGCCCCTGCCCCCCTTCGACGACAGTCTGCTACCGGCGTGAGGGCCGTCACCTGCCAGAACGGCGCGCTTGAGGTAGCGGACCTCCCAGCCCCCGAACCGGGCAGGAGCCAGGTCCTGATAGACGTCCTTCGCTGCGGCATCTGCGGCTCGGACCTGCACGCCCGCCTTCACGCTGACGAGCAGGCGGACATCCTCGCCGAAGCCGGTTACGACGGGCTCATGCGCTCGGGCCAGAAGGTCGTGTTCGGCCACGAGTTCTACGGCATCATCGCGGGCTACGGCCCCGGATGCCGCCGAACGCTCCCGATCGGCACCCCGGTGGTCGCGCTGCCCCTGCTCCGGGATGGGCAGGACATCCACCCCATCGGCCTGTCAGCGGCCGCCCCTGGTGCCTACGCCGAGCAGGTCGTGGCCGAGGAGTCGCTCATGCTGGCCGTTCCGAACGGCCTTGCGCCCGATGTGGCCGCGCTCACCGAGCCCATGGCCATCGGGTGGCACGCCGTCAAGCGCGCGCAGATCAAGAGCAAGGAGGTGGGCATCGTCATCGGCTGTGGCCCGGTGGGGCTGGCCGTCATCGGCATGCTCAAGGCGCGAGGAGTCCAGACCGTCATTGCCAGCGACTTCTCATCAGGTCGGCGCGCGCTCGCCACCGCATGCGGCGCCGACGTGGTGGTCGACCCGCGCCAGGAGTCGGCATACGACCGGGCCGGGGGCCACGGGTACCTCACGACTGTGCCGGCCAAGGCAAAGCTCGGGCTCGACACCATGGACAAGCTCACCCGGCTACCCGTGTCGTGGCATCACGTGTGGCGTGCCGCTGACGCGCTCGGCGCCACCAAGCCCAAAGCGCCGGTCGTCTTCGAGTGCGTCGGGGTCCCCGGCGTCATAGACAGCATCATCACCAGCGCCCCACTGTCGTCGCGGGTCGTCGTGGCAGGGGTCTGCATGACACCCGATGCGATCCGGCCGGTGATGGCGATCAACAAGGAGGTCGACCTGCGGTTCGTGGTGGGGTACACGCCCCTCGAGTTTCGCGACACCCTGCACATGCTGGCCGACGGCAAGGTGAAGGCGGCACCGATTGTCACCGGGCTCGTGGGTCTGGACGGCGTCGACGCCGCCTTCGACGCCCTCGGCGATCCCGAGACGCAGGCCAAGATCCTCATCGACCCGGGCATGCGAACCGACAACGTGGCGTCGTAGGCACGGATCACGACCGGCCCCCGCCGACACCCGAGGTCGGACACAATCTTCGCGCCCTCGCCCCGATCGGGTGAGTCGATGAGCCTGTTCACGTCTGCGTTGAGCAAGGCCGGCCCGGGACGTCTGCGTCGGTCCCTCCTCGGGCAGCCCCTTCGTGAGCGTCGCAGCCGGTGCACGATCCGGTTCGTTCGAACAAAACGAAAGCACGCTCCGATGCGCTGCCCGTCCTTGTCCTTCTGCGCGAAAGGCTCACCATGACTGCCTCTGCCGATCCGCCCCCTTCGGGTAGTACCTCCCGGGACCCCACGGCGAGCGGAGCACGGTCCGGTACCGGACCGTCGGCCGCCGGCGCGTACGACCGCCGCTGGCTGGTGCTGGTCGTGGTCGCGGTCGCGCAGCTCATGGTCGTGCTGGACGCGACCATCGTGAACATCGCGCTGCCCTCGGCCCAGCGCGCGCTGGGCTTCGCTGACACGGGCCGCCAGTGGGTGGTCACGGCGTATGCTCTGGCGTTCGGCAGCTTCCTGCTGCTCGGCGGCAAGCTCGGCGACCTGTTCGGGCGCAAGACCACGTTCATCACCGGCCTGGTCGGCTTCGCGCTCGCATCCGCGCTCGGCGGTGCGGCGAGCTCGTTCGGCGTGCTCGTCTTCGCCCGCGCGCTGCAGGGGCTGTTCGGCGCCCTGCTCGCCCCGGCCGCCCTCGCCACCCTGGCGACGACGTTCACCGACCCGAAGGAGCGCTCGACGGCGTTCGGCGTGTTCGGCGCGGTCGCCGGTGGCGGCAGCGCGGTCGGGCTGGTCCTGGGCGGAATGCTTACCGAGTGGCTGTCGTGGCGCTGGTGCCTGTACGTCAACCTGCTGTTCGCGGCCGCCGCCGTGGCCGGCGCCGTCGTCCTGCTGCACAACGCGCGCGCCCCGCAGCGGCCCACGCTCGACGTCCCCGGCACGCTGTTCGCCTCCGCGGGGCTGTTCTGCCTGGTCTACGGCTTCTCCCACGCGTCCACCGGCGGCTGGAGCGACCCGGTCACGATCGGCGTCCTCGCCGCCGGCGCCGCGCTGCTGGCCGCGTTCGTGCTCGTGCAGCAGCGCGTCGCCGCGCCGCTGCTTCCGCTGCGGGTCGTGCTCGACCGGGTGCGCGGCACCTGCTACCTGGCGGTCGGGCTCTCGGCCATCGCGATCTTCGGCGTCTTCCTGTTCCTGACCTTCTACCTGCAGCAGGTCAAGGGCTTCTCGCCGATCGTCACCGGACTGTGCTTCTTGCCGCTGACCGCAGGCATCGTCACCGCGTCGACGACGTCCAACATCGTGCTGCTGCCGCGCACCGGTCCGCGGCCGCTGGTCGCGACCGGCATGACGCTGGGAGCGGTCGGCATGTTCCTGTTCGCCCGCCTGACGCCGACCTCGGGCTATGCCGGGCACGTCCTGCCCTCGCTGGTCGTGCTCGGTCTCGGTTTCGGTCTGATCTTCGCGCCGGCGATCAGCAGCGCGACGTACGGGGTGGCCCCGCGCGACGCCGGCGTCGCGTCCGCGATGGTCAACACCATGCAGCAGGTCGGCGGCTCGGTCGGTACGGCGCTGCTGTCGACGGTGGCGGCCAGCTCGGCGGCGAGCTTCGCCCGCAGCCACGCCCCGTCGGTGAGCCTCGCCGTGCGCAGCGCGGTGCACGGGTACACGACCGCGTTCACCGTGTCAGGCTTGATCTTCGTCGGTGCCGCTTTGCTTACCGGCCTGCTGCTGCCCTCGGGGGTGCTGACCTCAGCGAGGGCGACAGCACCAGCCGCTGGGCACTGAGCCGACCCGCTCGCGGTCCCGCCACCCGGCCGCCGAGCTGTCGTTGCTGGACCTCGTGTTCGCCGTCGCGAGGCAGGGTGACCCGGCGGTCGGCCACCGGAGCCCAGCGGAGCGGGGGCTTGTCGTCAGGAGATGAGGACGATCTTGCCGTTGGTGTGTCGCTGCTCGAGGGCGCCGAACGCGTCGGCGGCGGGCTGGTGATCGTGCGGATCGACTCCCGCCGGCCCAGCCGAGCGCGCGCTCTTCGCGCTCAGCGAAGGACAAGCAGCGGCCCTGCAGGTTCCGGCCGCGGCGCGGCCGGGCACCACCCTCGGCGACCAACCAGCGGGGGCCCTTCTTCCGGTAGGTCCCGCCTCAGCGGCAGCGCCGGTGATGAACTCACCACGCTGCATCGCCGCCCGGAATGCCTGCACGACCTCCGGGATCATCCGGTCAAACGCGTAGCCATCAACACCCTCATCCAGACAGTGTCGCGAACGCCGCAAGGACCCAAGGATCCCCGACCCCGTGACACCGCCTAACGGCCAGGCCTGACGACCTCGCGGGCGAAGCGCTCAAGCAGGGCCTACGGCGTGGGGTGAACCCACTGCTCCCCGGCCGGGAGCACGCCAACCAACCCGCCCGGCAGCGTCATGGACGTCCCGGCCCGGCTCGGCCCGCCCGCTCACCCTCCGCCCAGGTCTATATGAGCACTGGCCCTGGCGGCACGCCTGGACCCAGCTGTTCGGATCACTCGCTCCACGGAGTTCTCGTCAACGGCCAGAGTAGCGACCACAATGCGAGCCACATCCTCACGCGGAGAGGACGGGTGACGGGTGACGGGTGACGGGTGAGCCTGTGTCGTCGGCGAGGCGGCTGCGCCGGGACGCCTTGGCCAACCAGGAGCGGGTGCTCGCCGCGGCGGTGACAACCATGTTGCGGCACGGCCAGAACGTGCCTATGGCCACGATCGCCGCCGAGGCCGGGGTCGGGGTGGCCACGCTCTACCGCCGGTACGCGACCCGGGAGGCGCTGCTTGCAGCGCTCACCGAACGATCTTTTCGCATGGTCCTGGAGGTCGCCGTCGAGGCGGCCTCGCATGCCGGGTCCGGGTTGGAGGCCGTGAGCTGGTTCCTCGACCGCACCCTCGAGCACCGCGCCGAGCTCGTCCTGCCCCTGCACGGGGGTCCCACCGACCTGCCCGCGGGCACGGTAGCGGTCCGTGCGGCCGTCCACCGCACCCTCGGGCTGCTGCTGGCGCGCGGCCGCGAGGACGGCAGCGTCCGGGCGGACGTCACACCGGCCGACGTGGTGGTCTTCGGCGCGATGATCGCCCAGCCGCTGGCGCCCGGCTGGGAGCGGGCAGCGCGGCGCCAGAAGGCGCTGTTCTTGCGCGGCCTCTCCCCGCCCCTTGCCGAGGCTCCTGGTCCGACCTAGGATGTGGACGAACTCGTCCACATCTGAGGAGCGACATGAGCTTCCCCGCGTCCCCGTCCGGGCCGCCCCCGTCTGGCGGGGCCCCGCGCGGCTACGTCCTGGGACCGGACGGGGGGGAGGCCTACCACCGGCTCGGCAGCCTCAACCTGAGGAAGGTCCGCGCGGTCGACACCCGCGGCGGGCTGGATCTCGTCGACCACCGCGTCCCACCGGCTACGCCCCCCCGAAGCCGCGCAGCTCCTCACCCTTTAGGTCCCACATCGTCCAGGAGAACTCGATGACGCAAGGCGAAACTTCCTCACCCGACAGCACCAGCGGCTTCATCCTTGCCAGCGACGAGGGCGACCCCGACTACTGGCTGGGATCGCTGTCCATCAACAAGGTGTTGGGCCGCTCCACGCTGGGCGGTCTCGACGTTGTCGACCACCGCGTCCCACCCGGTTACGCCCCGCCCCTGCACGTGCACCCTGAGCAAGACGAGGTCTTCTTTGTCCTGGCCGGGCAGTTCACCGTGCACTGCGGCGACCGGACCTGGCCTGCCGGACCCGGTGCGCTCGCGTTCCTGCCTCGCAACGTTGCGCACGGGTTCACCGTCTCGAACGACGGGCCCGGCCGGACCCTGCTCGTGAACGCTCCCGCTGGCTTCGCCGACCTGGTCCACGACCTCGGCGACCCGGCTACAACACTCGAGCTTCCCGGAGCTGATGTGCCGATGCCCGACCCGGCGCGAGCGCAGCAACTCTCCGAAGCGCACGGCATCTTCGGCGCATGAACGTACTCATGATCGGAGCGACGGTCAGCTACGCCGGCCTGGTCCTACCTCAGCTTGAAAGTCGCGGTGCGACGGTCCGCGATCTGGTCCGCGATCCGGACAAGGCTGCAGCGGTTCGTGATCGGGGCGCCGACGAGACCGCCACAGGGGATCTGACCGACCCCGAAAGCCTTCGCGCCGCCGCGAAGGGCATGGACGGCGTCTTCCACATCAACCCTGCGTTCGCACCCCACGAAGCCGACCTGGGGGGGGGCGACGGTCCACGCCGCACAGTCCCAGGGCGTGCGTAAGTTCGTGTTCTCCGGCGTCATGCACCCCACGCTGGCGACTCTGGTCAACCACGCCGACAAGACGCCGGTCGAGGAGGCCCTCTACACGTCGGGTATGGACTACACCGTCCTGTAGCCCGGGATGTTCATGCAGATGCTCGACGGGGCCTGGGCCAGCGCCCGTGACCAGGGCAGCGTCAGCATGCCGTACTCCAAGCGGTCCCGAATGTGCTACGTCGACTACCGCGACGTCGCGGAGGTCGCCGCCGTCGCGATGACCGGCGGACTCCTCAACAACGGCACGTTCGAGCTGTGCTCGCCGGGCACCTTCGACCGCACCGACCTGGCCGACCTCATGGCGCGCGCCCTCGGGCGGTCTGTGCAGGCCGACGCGCGAGAGGGTGAAGCGGATGATGGAGCACTACGACCAGCACGGCTTCCGCGGCGGCAACGGGCTTGTCCTGCGCGCCGCCCTGGGCCGCGAGCCGAGAACTGTCGCCCAGTACATCGAAGAGCTCGCCGGCGGCGGCGTCTAGAACCCAACCGGCTCGACCGAGGCAACCCGCCTCGATCTTCCCGCTACCCGCCCACCTCCTAGGCACGAGCACCCACCCTCAGATCGGAGCCCCACGTGTCACTGACCATCGGCCCAGGCCCCTTCTCCACCGGCAGCCGTGGCGTGCTGTCCAGCGGCGAACTTCCGCGCGGCGCGGCCTACGCTGAGCCCTACCCGCGGCGCGTACGTGCTCTGCTCGAGGGCCGAGTCCTGCTGGACACGGACAAGGCCTGGATGGTGCACGGCCCCGGATTCGGGGCCGAACTGTGGTTCCCGCGGGACGAGGTCGACGCATCCGGACTGGCGAGCACCGCGCTGACCGAGTTCGAGCAGGACGGCGACCCGGTGTCGCGTGCCCTGGCGGGCTTCGTGAAGCTGGACTTCAAGACCGCCGACCGCTGGTTCGTCGAGGACGAGCCCGTGTACGCAGAGGTGCGCGACCCCTACCACCGAGTGGACGTCCTGAGCTCGCATCGGCACGTCACCGTCGAGCTCGACGGACGCATTCTCGCCGACACCCACCGCCCGAGGTTGTTGTTCGAGACTGGTCTGCCGGTACGGCACTACATACCCTGGTCAGAGGTCCGACTCGACCTGCTCGAGCTCAGCGACACCGGTCCGAGTGCCCGTACAAGGGCGATGGGCAGCACTGGAACCTCGTCGATGATGGCACGGTGGTCGTGCCCGACGTGGCCTGGAGCCTGCCACACCCGCTACCGGAAGGTGTTCCCGCCGCAGAGCACGTCTGCTTCTACTCCGACAAGGTCGTGGTCACGGTCGACGGCGTCCGGACATGACCGGACTCGTCGGTGGCGACCGGCAGGGCACGATGTTCGCGGTCGTCGGTGCAACGGGTCAGCAGGGCGGCGCGATAGTGCGGGCGCTGCAGGCGCAAGACGCTGGTGTGCGGGCACTGGTGCGCGACCCGCAGGCTCCGGCAGCTCGCGCTCTTGCGGACGGCGGCGTCCAGGTGGCGCAGGCTGACATCGATGATGCTGAAAGCATGCGCCGTGCGTTCACGGACGTCGACGGTGTCTTCGCAATGACCACCTTCGCCGGCCCTGCCGGCACCAGCGGCGAGGTCGAGCACGGCAAACGGATCGCAGACGCGGCGGCCGCCGCACGCGTTCCGCATGTTGTCTACAGCTCCGTCGATGGCGCCGAGCGGCGCACGATGATCCCGCACTTTGAGAGCAAACGTCGCGTGGAGGAGTACCTGAGCGCCTCGGGTCTGCCGACGACGTTCGTCCGACCCACCTTTTTCATGGAGAACTTCGCCCGGTCGGGGCCCCACCGAGGGGGGCTTCATGGTCCCGCGTCTGCCGCTCGCGCCGGACGTGCCATTGCAGATGATATGCGTCGACGACATTGGCGTGGTCGCTGCCGCGGCGCTCCTGGAGCGTGACCGGGTGCCCGGCGGCACCATTGAGATCGCCGGTGACGAGCTGACCGGTGAGCAGATCGCCGCCGTGTACGGCCAGCACTTTGGGCTGCCGGCGCGCTTCGACCCGCTCTCGCTCGACGTGCTCAAGCAGGACCCAGACAGTCAGGCCATGTTCGCCTGGTTCAACCACCTGCCCTCTTACAAGGCCGACTTCGACTCCACAAAAGACCTAGCCCCACACGTCAAAAGCTTAGTCACGTGGCTGGAGTCCCGGGACTGAGCCCAGACGACCGTGGCTCGGAGCTGAGAGCGCGGCGTGCGCGAGCCGCGGGCCATGCAGGCCCTCGCGCTCGCGCCACTTACGCCCGCGACCAGCCCATCCCATGCAAGACGCCAAGCGGGAATGCGGGCGACGAGTGTGTCCGCATTCCAACTCCACTGCTGATAAGCCAGCCTAAAGGTTGAGCACGAGCCGGACTCCTGTGAGGAATATGCATGTCCAACAATAAGCTGCCAGACGGATTACCGGCGCCCGCGAAGGGTTTTCTTGTCGCGACGTTTCTGACCGTACGCAGCATCGCGCGTTCACGAGATTTTCACGCCAGAGTACTTGGGGGGGAGGTTGTTCTCGATGCGAATCCATGCATGATCAAGCTGGCGAACTTATGGCTCATCATGAATCCAGGCGGCGCCCCGACGCCCGATAAGCCAACCATCACCCTCATAGACCATGACCCCGGGCCCACAGTCTCGAGCTTCATGAACCTACGGGTGGCTGACATTCAGGCCTGTTACCAGCAGTGGAGCGCGCTTGGCGCTCAGTTCCTCACGCCACCGATCGACCGAGGCCCGGAACTTCGCTGCTACATGAGAGATCCTGATGGATATCTCATAGAAGTCGGCCAAATCACCCAAGCCGGCGCCCAGGGTTCGCGCGCCGAAGAGCCCCCCGGCCAACCGGGTCCGTGACCGCGTTGAATGACCCCGACTTCGCTGGCGCCGTCCCAGCCACCGGTCGCCGCAACCCCAGCCTGGCTGGCGTGACCAACGACGTCTGCACCGTGCACCCAACGATGACGGCCCCAGCCCAAGCCTCCGGCGTGCTGGGCTTGGGCGACATCGACGGGTTCGATAGGAAAGGCAGCGGTCTACATCGCGCTACGTCCGATGGTCATCGTCGCGACAATGATCCTGACCGAGCCCGCGCACAGCGGGTGCGCCAGCACACCCGAATTGATCCCGATCGTCGCGGCGGTCATCCCCTCGGACTTCCTGCTTCATGACGGGTCCTGACCGAAACAAGGGTGACGGGTGACGAGTCGTTCCCCAGCCAACACACCGTCTACCGCCCGACGCCAAGCCGAGGCCGAGAGCGGCAGCGCGAAGAAGCGCCCCGAACAGATCGTCGTGATCGGCGCCGGGTTCGCCGGGTGCTTCGCGACTCGCAGAATCGCTCGCACACGGCCGCCAACCGAGGCTCAGTTGATGATGATCGCCGACACCGACGGGCTGCTCTACCAGCCGCTGCTACCCGACGTTGCGGGCGGTCGGAGCGCTCAAACCGCGCACCATCGTGGTCTTGCTCGTCACAACCCCGCCCGGCGTGCGGCTCGTCCGCGGCCATGCGCCCCTTATCGACCTTGAGGCCAAGACCGTGCCGGTGGCACGCAGCAGCGGGGCCGATCAGCGGATCCCCTACGATCGTCTGGTGCTCGCACCCGGTGGCGTCACCCGGTTGTTGGACATCCCGGGCCTGTCCACGCACGCGCTGGGGTTCAAGACCGTCGCCGGAGCGTTGTACCTGCGCGACTTGGTGCTGCAGCGGATGGAGCAGGCCAACGACGAACTCGATGCCGCTGCCCGGGGAGCGGTGCTGGAATTCGTTGTCGTGGGCGCTGGTTACGCCGGGACCGAACTGGTCGTACAAATGTCACGCCTTGCCACCCGACTGCTAACAGTCTTCCCGGCGCTTCGCGCCCCGGACATCAGCTGGACATCGTTCGACATGACACCAGCTGTGATGCCGGAGCTGGGCGAGGAACTCGGGCTCGCAGCTCTCGCGCTGCTGCGCCAACGCGGGATCGGCGTCCGCCTCAGAACCAGCGTCTCGAAGATCACAGCCGACTATGCGGAGTTGACCGATGGCACGACCATCAACGGCGAGATCATCGTCTGGCGCGCCGGGGTTGCCGCCAACCCGCTGATGGCGTCGACCGGGCTTGCGACCACCAAAGGTCGACTCGACGTCGACAGCGAACTACGAGTCACCGGCCGCGACGACCGATACGCCCTCGGAGACGCCGCCGCGGTGCCCGACCTCAGCGCCGCACCCGACGATCACGGCATCTTCCCGATGTGCCCCCCTACGGCAAAGCATGCCATGCGCCAAGGGCGAGCCGTCGCACGCAATGTCATCGCCGACGTTCGCGGCGAACGCCGGCATGCTTGCCGACACCGGGACCTCGGCCTCGTCGTCGACCTCGGTGGCACGGACTCAGTCCCCCGACCCCCCGGTTTAGCAATCCGCGGACGGTCGGCCAAGCTCGTCACGCGCGTTTATCACCTTTACTCCCTGCCAACCGGACGGCGCCGCATCCGCGCTGTCGTGGAGTGGATGACCGCTGGCCGGACTCCAGACGACGTCGCGTTCGACCTGCCGGATTCACCTGTCGCATTGGCGGCAGCTGAACACGCACCTAACGCCTCGGGGACCGGAGCACATCGGTGAACTCCCAACAGGTCCTCGAGTACAACGACAGGAACATGGCCGAGTTTCGCTCCACCGAAGGCAAACTGAGCTCCTTCGGCGACGCCCCCGTTCTGCTGCTTATGACCGTTGGCGCCAAGACGGGCCGGTCTCGAACTAGCCCGATGATGTACCTCGCGGGCCCAGACCCAGACCTGGTCTATGTCTTCGCGTCGGCCGCTGGTGCGGACACCAACCCGGCCTGGTTCACCAACCTCGTCGCTCACGCAGAGGACGTCGGCGTCGAAATCGGCGACGAGCAGCTCAAGGCCCGCGCCGAAGTGCTGCCAGAAGCCGACCCCGTTCGCGTCTTCGCGGTCCAAGCGGCCCGCTACCCCGGGTTCGCCGGATACCAAGAGCAGACCAGGCGACCGATCCCCGTGGTCGCCCTTCGCCTGAACCGCGCCACGTAATGACGGCAAGCAGCACCCTCGGTGCGTCTCGGCTACTACCGGCCCGACCGTCAAGTCTCAGCCGACCCCCCGACGGCCTGACACAAGTCCCAGCGATGCCCTTGACGACCGCAGGGGATTGGTCCGGGCCAGTGGGCAGTGCCAGTCCTGGCAGGGCGAGTCTGCGCCAGGTCGCCCGGCGCGGCAGGAGCCGGGCCCCCCTAGCTCGCCAGTGCGGCAGTGAGGGCCCATGAGCACACCCACCGCGGCCGCGCCGCGTCCGCCGGCCGGTGCCGGCGGACCGATGGGCGGCGGGGCGAGCCTGGCCGAGGCCGCGGCAGCCCTGCGCGGCGCCGCACGCGACCGGCGTCTGCTGCGCCGCGTGACCGCGCTGTTCACGCCCTACCGCCGGGCGGTCTACGGCGTCGGCGTCCTGATCCTGCTGTCGTCCGGGCTCGGGGTGGTCGGCCCGCTGCTCATCCGGGTCGTGTTCGACCGGGGGTTGTTCGCCCGTGGCGGCCCGGACCTCAGCCTCGTGCTGGTCCTGTGCGGCGCGATGATTGCCGTCACGGTCCTCGTCTCACTGCTCGGGGTGTGGCAGAGCTACCTCACCACCCGGGTCGGGCAGGACGTCATGCGCGACCTGCGCAGCGAGCTGTTCAGCCACCTGCAGCGGCTGTCGCTGCGCTTCTTCACCGGTGCGCGCACCGGTGACATCCAGAGCCGCCTGCAGAACGATGTGGGTGGCCTGCAGACGGTCATCACCGACACGGCTAGCTCGATCCTGGGCAACCTGGTCACCCTGGCCTCCACGCTGGTGGCCATGGCGCTGCTGTCCTGGCAGTTGACGCTGCTCTCGCTCGCGCTGCTGCCTGTGTTCGTCTGGCTGACCGGCCGCGTTGGACGGGTGCGCCGCGACCTCACGGGGCAGACGCAGACGGCCCTGTCGGAGATGAGCGCGATAACCCAGGAGTCGCTGTCGGTCTCGGGCGTGCTGCTGGCCAAGGTCTTCGGACGGCAGGACCGCGACAGCGAGCGCTACGCGGTCGCCAATGAGCAGCTCGCCGCGCTGCAGGTGCGCCAACAGATCGTCGGCCGGGCGTTCTTCGCGGTCGTGTCAACCTTCTTCTCGATCACCCCGGTGCTCGTCTACGCCATCGCCGGCTTCCAGCTCACCGGGGGCCATGGGCCGAGCTCCGGCACCATCGTGGCGATCACGACGCTGCAGACGCGGCTGTTCATGCCGCTCGGGCAGCTGCTGCAGACCTCGACCGAGGTCTTGAGCAGCCTGGCGCTGTTCACCCGGGTCTTCGCCTACGTTGACCTCGAGGCCGAGATCGTCGACCCCGACGACGCCGTCGAGTTGACGGCGCCGGGCGGCGACGTACGCCTGCAGGACGTCTGGTTTTCCTACGAGGCCGAGCCGGCCGAGGGCAGCGAACGTCCGCGTCGCTGGGCGCTGCAGGGCCTGGAGCTGCACGCGCGGCCCGGCCAGCTCGCAGCGATCGTCGGGGCCAGTGGCGCCGGCAAGACCACCATCAGCTACCTGGTCCCGCGGCTGTACGACGTCTCCTCGGGCGCCGTCTGCCTGGACGGTCATGACGTGCGCAGCCTGTCGCTCGCGTCGCTGTCCGACGCGATCGGGATGGTGACCCAGGAGACCTACCTGTTCCACGCCACAGTGCGCGACAACCTGGCCTACGCGCGCCCGGACGCGACGCTCGAGCAGGTGCAGCAGGCGGCGAGGGCGGCCCAGATCCACGACCGGATCCTCGAGCTGGAGAACGGCTACGACACGATGGTCGGCGAACGCGGCTACCGGCTCTCCGGCGGCGAGAAGCAGCGCATGGCCATCGCGCGGGTGCTGCTCAAGGACCCGGCCGTGCTGGTGCTTGACGAGGCGACCAGCGCTCTCGACACGGTCAGCGAGCGGCTCGTGCAGGCCGCGCTGGAACCCCTCATGCGCGGCCGCACGACGATCGCGATCGCCCACCGGCTCTCGACGATCCGCTCGGCCGACGTCATCTTCGTGGTCGACGCCGGCCGGGTCGTGGAGCAGGGCGACCACGACGCGCTGCTCGCCCTCGGCGGCCGCTACGCGGCGCTGTTCACCCAGCAGTACGGCGGAGGCCTGGTCGAAGCCCGCTGCTCCGACGGCCTGCGGCTGGCCGACGGGCGCGTGCTCGAAACGACCCCGCAGCCATGAACGGCGGCGCCGGGTCCTGCGACCATCGCCGCGACGTGACCTGCACCTCGGCCCGCGACCAGTCGGCCTCCACCCGGAACACGGTTCGAATGCCGTCTCCGGCTTGCTGGTCATCGAGCCCAGAAGGGCTGAAGCCTTCCCAGAAGGCTCGGCTGGTCGTGAGGGACCACCGGGCCGAGCACCCGCGCGTCGACGGTGTGTCGTCTTATCGCCGTGCCTTCCAGTTGGGAGCCTGACCGGTGCGAGCTGGTGGCGTGTCAGGCCTGGTCGTGGATGGTGATGGCGTAGCCGTCGGGGTCGGAGAAGGTGAACGTGCGCCCGAACGGGGAGTCGAACGGGGCGACGGTGATGGGGACGCCGTCGGCAGCCAGGCGGTCGTGCAGGGCCTGGGCGTCGTCGGCGTGCAGCCACAGCGCCACGCCGATCCCGGGGTTGGGGCGGGCGGCGTTAAGGTCGACGCCGGGCAGCGGGTCACGAACCGCGAACGAGGCGGGTTCGGTGTCGAACACCACGGCCCCGGGCGGTGCGACGGGTGTGCGCTTCAGCCCCAGTCGGGTCTGGTAGAACTCGGCGGCGCGTTCGAGGTCGCGTACCTGCAGGGCGATGAAGGTCGGTCCGGTCACGGTCATGGTGAGCTCCTCTAACGGTGTCAGTACGTTGACACGGAGTATGTGTCAGAATGTTGACATGAGTCAAGTGGAGGCCGTCGGCCCGGTGGGCGAGGCGGTGGGATATGTGCTCAAGCAGGCCGCCACCGCCCTGCGCGCGGCGATGGACACTGTGCTGCGTCCGCTGGGGTTGACGGTTCCGCAGTACTCCTGCCTCGAAGTGCTCGACCAGCGGCCGGGGCTGTCCAGCTCGGAGCTGGCCCGGGCCACGTTCGTGACCCGGCAGTCCATGAACCTGGTCCTGCAAGGCCTGCAGCAACGCGGCCTGCTCACCCGGGCCGCCGTCGCCGACCATGGCAAGGCGCTGCCCACCGAACTCACCGACGCCGGCCGCGTGCAGCTGCGTGCGGCCAGCGTCGCGGTCCGCACCATCGAGAAGCAGATGCTGGCCCAACTGACACCGAGCGCACAACAACGGTTACGTGCCGACCTGACCGCATGCGCCGCCGCGCTCACCGCTGAACCTCACACCGGGCTGCACGAGCACACGGTCGGCGACTGACCCGTAAGAACTCACGGCCTCGAGCACAGCGAGAACCCGCCAGCCGGTCCGGCGACCAGTCACCGCTGTAGGCGCTCGAAGGGGGTGACAGCAACATCCGGTCGGTGTCTCAGTTCCAGGGAACTGAGACGCCCCCCGGGGAGATGCCTCGGTGCGACCTTCTCCCAGTACTGCCGGGGACCCGTTCGTCTCACCAGTCGGTCCGAAAGCCGACGCCCCGAGCAGGGTGAGGGCGCCGACTTCTGACACGACGCGGCGGCCTTGGTGAAGGAGTGGGCCGCGGCGCCAGCAGGGCTTGTGCGACTGCTTGTCCGGCTACAGCCGCCACGTCGCCGGGTCGATCCGGCACAGATGGGCTGGGTGCGGGACCGGCGGGGCCACGGTGAGCTGCGGCTGCCGCTGGACCGTAGGGGCGAGCGGCGGGCGACCTGGCTGGACCGGCAGCTGCGAGCCGGCGGCGCGCGGCGTGGCGCTCGCATCGCCGGCTCTGGACCTTGCTGCTCGCGAGCTTCGGCCTGCTGATGGTCGGGCTGGCTGTTCTCGAGGCCGGGCATCCGGTGGCGCGGGCCGCCATGCTCGGGGTCGTAGGAACAGCAGCGGCCGGGTCGCTGCACTTCGGACTGGTCCTCGCCGATGGGACCTTGCTGGCTCGGCTGGGCCGGATGACCGAGGATGCCGTAGGCGACGAGCTGCGCGGCACCCCCGGGGGTGTACGGGGTGGTGAGCAACCTGCCGTTCGCCTGCTCCGACGTCGACCACGTCGTCCTTGCCCCGGCCGGTGTGGCTGGCCGTCGAGGTCAAACAGATCCACGGGCTGCGCCGCGGCGTCTCCGACGCCCGCTGGGCCGGCATGCTCGAGCAGGCGCGGACCGGTGCTAGGCGCACGACTGCGCTGCTCCGTCAGCACGGGCTGGACCTGCAGGGCCTGGCCGGTCCTCGTCGTCGCCGGCGCCCCCGAACCGCCCGGCGGGCGGCAGGTCTTCGACGGTGTCACGGCGGTGATGTGGCGCGACGGCGACTCGTGGCGCCCCCGCCTCGCCGCCCGGCAGCACCTCGACGTCGCCACCGCCGGCCGCGCCGCCGACGCCCTGCTCAGCTAGCGCACCCGGCGCTGGCAACACGACCACGCGGTGGCGTGACTGGACAGATGAGGACTCTGAAGGGGACCTCCGTGCTGTACCGGTTGGCCCCCGATCATCGGGACGACGCAGCGAACCGGTCTTACTGGCGTGCGCCACCTGCTGCTTCTCGCCCTTGCAGATGGTGGGGGAGGGGTGCCGGTGGGGGGTCGGCTATCGGAATACATGCGCGCGCCGTCTCCCCTTGGCGCCAAGCTCGCCTTCACCGAGCGCTGAGCGGCGCAGGCGCGGGGTTGCGCGGGTCCATCCCACTCCGCGTCGGCGATGCTCTGCGGTACTCGTTGGTGTCGTGGTGAGGGTTCCCCTTACGACGCCGGCGGACCGCAGAGTTCCGCGCTGTGTGCCCAAAGGAGTTCGGCGGCGTGGCGCTGTGGGTCAGTGCCGAGGACTTCGCCGGCCGGCAGCGGGCGAAGTACCGGCCGGTGACGGCGGTGACGTCGGGTGAGCCGGCGAGGTGAAGGCTGGTCCTGGCTCCTTTGGCTGCGGACATTGCGGATGAGCCGATGAGCTTGGTGGCGCGATCGAAGACGGCGCCGGGTCCTGTCTGCTCACGGCCGAGGTTGGTCTTGAGCGGCTAGCCGGGATGCAGCGCGTTGGCGGTGACGCTCGTGCCGGCTCAACGGCGAGCGAGTTCGTAGGTGAACAGCACATTCAGCAGCTTGGTTAGGTTGTATGTCGCGGGCCGCGCGGTAGTCGCGTTCGGCCACCAGCGCGCCACCCTTGTCGCCGATCTGCGCGCGGTACTTGCTGGTGTCCCCGTCAGGGTTCCTCGCCTCAGGCGGTCGTGGCGTTCACGGACCCGGCATCGGCGGCTACGGCACCGGTCTGTTGCTGCGGTCGGTGGATGGCGGTGGCCTTGGACACAACTGAGCGGCGCTGCTGGTCCCGCGGCGGCGGGGCGGGCGGACCAGGGGTCACCCGCTCGCGTCGGTGGATGCTCGGGCGCATCGGCCGATGAGGGTGCTGACCCACCGGCGAGCCCGGCCCCGGTCAGCGGGAGGCGGGGCTGTGAGTGCGTGGACCACTGCCGGCACACCGGTCGCTGCCGTTCCCGGCGGCCGTGGGGCGCTGCGGCCAGGCATCGCGGCAGGAACGCTGACGATGGACCCGTCGTTCGCCGACGGTCTGTCGTGTCCCGGCTGCGGCGGGGGGCGGATGACCCGCATCCTGCTGGCGCTGACCGACGGCACACCGGTTGATCTCACCTCCTGCCACTCGTGTGGCTACCACGTTTGGCGTGCCGTGGACGGGACGTTCGAGCTCGACGGGCTGCTACCTGTTCAGCGCTCCCCATGAGCCAGTAGATCCACCGGCGCCGCACCTCACCAGCACCGGGTGTGGCGCGGCTGCCGGGCGACCCCGGCCGTGGCAGGCAAGGCGAGCGAGAAGGCCGGCTTAAGCGCAGGCGGCAGGCAACAGGGGCTGCCGATCCCCCCAGGGGGTCGGCTGCGGCTTCCCCAGGGGCGGAGCGGAGCAGGAGATGCAGATAGTTGGCTGGACGGGTGGCGCGCTTGTGCTGGGCAGCGTGCTGATGCGCTGCGGGCTACAAGGCGCTGGCTGCGGTGACGGCGGAGCTGAGCCAAGTGTGCGATCGCTGGTCCCGGTTGACATCCCGCTCGGGGTCAACCTGTTCGCGCCACCAGGGCACGGGGCCGGCGTCGCGGGTGTCCCCGCGTACGCCGAGATGCTGAGCGGCGAGGCCGAGCGCGGCGGTGCGGCGCTTGGTCAGCCCCGCTGGGACGACGACCGCTACGCCGACAAGCTCGACTTGGTCTGCGCGGAGCACGTCCCGGTGGTGTCCTTCACGTTCGGGTGCCCCAGCAGAGCCGAAGTGGCCCGATTGCAGGAGTCGGGTGCGGCGGTGTGGGTCACGGTGACCACACGCGCCGAGGCGCTGGCGGCGGCAGCCCGTTGCCGTGGATGGGCTGATCGTGCAGGGCGTCGAGGCCGGTGGGCACCGCGGTGGTTTCGACGACTCAGCGCCGGGCGACGTCGGGCTGCTGGCGCTACTGCAACTCGTCCGGGCGGCCCTGGCCGACCTGCCCCTGGTGGCGACCGGCGGCATCGCTACAGGCGGCGCAGTGGCGGCAGTGCTCGCAGCTGGCGCGGCAGCCGCGCAGCTCGGGACAGCGTTCACGCTGTGTCCCGAGGCGGCGACCGTGCCTGCGCACCGAGTCGCGATCACCGACGGCTCCACCGGTACCGCCGTGACGCGCGCGTTCACCGGCCGCGCGGCGACGCCGACGGCTTTCACCTGTGGGCAGGCCAGACACACCTACTCACCGAAGCAGCACCGGCAGCTGACCTGGTTGTCCGACTTGCCGGTGAAGCACGAGCCGCCCTCACAGATGCCGCGCGGCACCTCAGCGGACCCAGCTGAAGCATCGCAGAAAAGCTCGCGTTGAGATTGCTCGCTGGTCCTTCGTCTTACGGGCCTCGTCGTTTGGCACTTTCCGGCCGGCGCACTCCGGCGCTGGGCCGACGACGCCTGAGCGCTACGCCTCTAGTACTACAGTTGCAGTTAATCCGATCTTGTTGGGCGTGTCGGCTTGGATCTTCGGTTGGGTGTCGTGATCTTGCCGGGGTGGCTGATGATTTGGACGTGTCCGAGGTGCAGGCGTGGGCGGCTG
>JAABUP010002415.1_pt1 | contig 36199 bp, 40 predicted proteins | sample 5559201 | NCBI WGS metagenome assembly JAABUP01 (sample SAMN10711887, study PRJNA513373) | rock metagenome | isolation source: Antarctica rocks | place: Antarctica
TGAACATAGGGGTCACTACTACTCCCCCCTGCAGCTTGGAAGACAGCATTTTGTTTCTGCTGCTGTGATTCTAGCAACTCTCGCCATCTGATGAACTCTGCTGTGCCTAAGCTGGGATCTTCCAGTGGACGCCAGGCTGCCAGCAGCTGTGTCAGGCGCGGCAAGGCTTGCGCCAATGCTGCTGCAGCCAAGTTGTACATGTAGTACTCCTCCCGGTGTTTGTGCTTCAGCCTGCTGTAGACCTGCTCAACGTCTATGATGGTGACAGACGCATCTGCAGACTGGCACTGATTGACTGTCTGCAGTATTTGGTTCAGGCGCTGAACCTGTGCAGCCACTAGTTCTACTTCCTCCTGAAGGCGAGTCTGCTCACGGCCCAGAATCACTGCTGTGTCCTTCTCATGCCTCAGCTTGCCATCAATTCGCTGGATGTCCGCTTCAGCAACGTCTACCAGCAAGCGCATATTGTGCTGCAGCTCAGGCATTGGGGTCAAGTCTGCTGTGTCCTCCTGCTGTTCCTGATTGAGGTGCTCTAAGTTGGTGATCAGACGCTTCTGCTTGCCGCGCATGTCAATGATGGTCTGTTTGGGCTGCTCCAGGGGCTGTTCAGCCACCTCATTCAGGACGTCAGCAATGGTCTTGTGATCCTGTCTGGACCTTGCTGCTGCGTTCTTCTTTTTCCAAGTCTTGGGCTGAGCTGGCTTTGCTGCAGCCTGTAGTGAAATTATACAGCATGTCAGTAAGCACGTCTTGCTTTTGCTAGTGTAGCATGTTGATCAGCAAGCATGCATGGATAGTGCAGAGCTACACAGCAATGCCATGGCAGTCAGCCATTTGCATCAGCATTGAATAAAGTTTCACAATAGTTGCACTCGATACTTGCACATTTAGCTTCCAGCACAGACTTGCAATGCAATCAAGCATGCCTACTGCTTCTTTGCTTGGATGTCTGATGCTGCATGCCACAGGCTAGCTTACCGCTGGTTCTGCCTGTGGTTGCTCAATCTCCATAGACAGTTTGTGTTCAGCATGGCCGCTGGCACCAAGCCCAACCTTCTTGGGCCTGAGCTTGGCCTCAACAGGTCTGGAAATTCCCTGACCCTTGGACCCAAGGCCCTGCCCTGCCACATAACCCATCTTCTCAAGCATCTTCTGCCCAAAGCCCTTGGTGTGCTGCTCGAATTTCCCAATGTCTGCTGCTGCACCAGTTTTGGGCTTGGCTTTGACAGCCTCTCTCTGGCGCTGTGCTGCTTGTGCTTGAGCACGCTGCGCTGCAGACTGCATGATCCTGCACCGACAGGTAAAATGCAGCAAAAGGGTGCTAAAGGAAAAAAGACGGCATGACGCATTTCTTACAAGAGGTGGTAGACAGGCAGCACGCCTTGCAAGCAACTTGAAATCCGCAACAGCTGCCGTACCGCTGACCAAATGCAGTAGGTAGGAGGGTCTCCTGCTCTTCCTGCATGTCCTCATCCTGAGGAGGTTGCTGAGAAGTAAATCCTAAACCTCCACTTGCTCCTAAACCAGCACTTGCCCCCAAACCTGCACCTGCTCCCAATCCTGCATTTGCGCCCAAGCCTGTGCTTGCGGCTGGCATAGTCTGATGCTCGCTCTTGATCACATCCTCGGGTTTCTGTGTGGTATCTTGAGTGATGCCACTGGAGACAAAGCCAACAGGCTTGCTGAAGTCAGCTGGTTTGCGTGACCTCTTTTTGCCCCGTCCCTCTCCTTCTGAGTCGCTGTTCGCAAACACGCCATACAATCGATCTTCAGCTGTTTGCTGGTGCTTTTGCTTTTTGCTGCGATAGAAGTATTCATCTCCAATCTGTTCAACGCCTTCATAGTCATTGTCTACATCAAATCGCTCGTAGTTTTGCCTCTCATCCATACAGCTCAGTGTAGGTCAGTGTGTATAAACAGTAAGTGTTTATACACAGTTACAGCGACAACTTCCACATGCTGATCAAAGGCAGCGCATCTGTCGGAGGGGTGTAGTCATATTAGGCATGGGCCGTCACGTGTATACAGAAAGTCGATCGAGGTGATGCGAGTGCACTTGCAGCTGTTTTAGCGTACTCCATTGGGCTTGCGGGGGTTGATTCGTTGTGTGTTCCTGGTCAGGTGCATGGTTGTCGAGACCTGATTGGTTGTCTGTCGGTGGTCAGGGTTTTGAGACTGCATCCTTGCTCTGAGCCAGCATGGCTCAAAAGGCTTTAGCAGCAGTCAAGAATTTTATGTCGAAGATTCCATTCAAAGCGCCTTGGGAGGTGGGTCAGCTACATGTTGGGTGATTGACAGAAAGTCAATGCACAGGATGTATACTGGCAAACTTATGCAGGCTACTGGTGTGGCTTCATCAGCTGAATTTCGGGACTACTTGCCCAAGGCAGGCGAATACAGGGTGCACGCTCCCGGGTGGGTATGCGTGCTGACAAACTCGCTTTTGAGATCTCAGCACAGCTTCGATTTTAGTGCTATGGCACAGGTCACAGCCAGTGCGGCCAATGATACCGCAAGCTAGAGAGGAGCTTGTGTATGACATTAAGTACTATTGTGAGTCAACCCCTGCAGTGTTATTTGCTTCATGCCCTGTTTGAACTGAAGCTTTCACTGGACAGACTTCAGCTCGTGAGGAAAAATAATCCATGTGTTGAGTGTATTCCCCATGCATTATGCAAAACAAAAATGCACTTGGTTCGTTCACCTGTCAAAGGCAAACACTTCTTCTGCAGCAAGAGATACACGGCGGGAAGGCATGCTGGTTGGAGGCACAAATAAGAAAAAGACTGTTAGATACGAGCTTGATGTAACAGCACGAGATGACACGGTAAGCAGTGATTGCTCTATGTAAGCTACATCAGCACAATTTGATAGTCTCAGAGCATTACATGCAAATGAGAGTATTACTGATTGATTGTACTGTTCCTGCAGCCCACACCTGTAGCTGACTTGACACCAGGCAGGCCATGGAGGCCGTCAACTGGCTGGAACAAACGCAAGAATCTGTTGGACTATGACAACAATGGCTATACCTAGATTGTTAACAGTCATCTTACTCTACAGGTGATAGCAAACGTCTACCAATCGACATGCATTTGCCTCATTTGGTCTGAACTGGAGCATGGCTGCAACAAGCAAAGTTGTTGCTGGTACCTTAGCAGAATTGATCCAATTGCAATTCTAACTTAGCCTCTTGCTTTGTTGGCCAATCCAAGCCATGCCAATCTATCTGCCACCTCAGAGCCGAGCGCCTTGTGACATTCATGCATGGCCACGGGCAGCCTTGTAATTTGACCTGTTCAGGCAGTTGGTGCACCTGCATTTGAAAAGTCCTTCCAAGCCATTTCAGACGCCTACTGCAGTCGCCAGCAAGACTGTCTACCATGATAGGGCCCACGACTGGTTGTCGTATGATTGAGGCTGAAGGCATAGCAGGTCTCCCGGACTCTGCAGTTACCTCTGTAACCATGTGTTGTTTCGTATGCAAAATGCCCAAGTGATGCCATGCTGAATTCTTTATACTGGCAAGCTTGGTCTGGCTCCACTGAGACAAGAGTGACCACAGTCTGTTCAAGTACAGACCAATAGGTGGAACACGTTCATCGTCTTGATAGTTTTCTTGTGGGCCAGCATTGCAAGCAGGCTCCGGCAGACTCGGAGTGGTTGTTGTAGGCATGGCCTCCATCCTGCACACAAAGGCATGACATGCAGTCAAGTGCAGTGGTCACCAGCCAGGACTCATGGCACTGACATATGCAGATCTCTTCTGCTCTGGGTTGGTCACTTACGAGGCAATAAGTCCAAGCTGCATGAAAACATCATGAATCGCGGAAGGGTCCAGCGTCTTTTCAGCTGGCACATCTCCAGCTGCGCTGTTGCAAGCACTACTGTTTGGTTGCTGGCTTGGCAAGATAGCATCAGCTAGGGAGGGTCTGCTACCACAAGTGGTCTCAAAGGCTGCAGTGACTGCTTTTGGCCACAAAAGCTGGTCTTTGTCCTGGCAATGGTGCAGCACACGTTGCATGACAGGAAGCACTTCTGAGCTTGTCTCTGCAAAATCCTCTTTTTTCCAGTCCTGTCACAACATATGTCGTGCTTAGTTCTAAGGTGCAGGTTTCTTGCACTCTTGCAAGCCAGAAAGAGCACCTCTGCCCTCACCTCCAGCCTGTCTTGGTACAAACCAGCCACATAATATATGCTATGCACCATGTCCAGGGCAAGAAGCACAGGCAGAACAACTTGAAAAGCTCTTTTCCACCGCAACAAAAGCTCTGCAGTCAGCATGCTGTTCTGCCCAGTGGGCAAGTGCTACAGGTCAACACTCCCGCTCACCATCGCTGCACATGCCACTACAGCAATGTTCGGCACGACAGCGGCTGGAAGGGGCCGGATATGGTTTGCAAATCAGCTTTGTGACCTGTTTTGCAAGGTTTCGGAATTCGTGCAGGGACTGACAAAGGCGAAGCTAGATTCCTAAGTTTCAAACAGTCAACACTACTGGCTACATCTCTGCACATTGAGCAGATATTTCGCACCACGAGGCGGAGGCTATTCCAGACGTCAGATATATAGCAGTCTGGGTCTCAGTCGCTACAGATAGGGGATCAGGCACAAACGAAACGGTCTGTACAACCCTAGCCAGGCAGGGAGTGCAAACAGTAGTGCAATCGTGAATGCAAGCATACCAAGATATATATCTGGTGCCCAGGGTGTGATGCCAATGCAACATGTGTTATGGCACTGGTAAATTGCTTCAGACCAAACACAGCATTGCATGACTGCAAAATGTGTGCTTGCCTTTATCCTCCTGGCATTTTGCCAGGCTCCGCATGTTTGGAAATATGAAATGCCATTCAGTGAAACTCAGCAATAATGCAGTCACACTCAATGCCCCAAGTTCAGAGGACATTGTGATGAGATGGTAATACTGCCAGCTTGGCTGCTCACAACACCGACATTGTTGCCTTCTAATGCCAGTCACAAGACGTTGCACATTCATCATAAAACCCTGGATGCTCCGGACCTCTGTCGCGTAGAGCTTGTGCATCATCTTCTGTAATCTCTTGCACCTTCTTAGAGATCCAGGAAATCACCTCCCGCTTCTGGCCATGTGAACTGCTGCTCTGCCAGGCTGCCATCAAAGAACCTAAAAGCACAGCACCAATCTTTGCTCCTATAGTCTTACAGCATCAGCTGTGCAAAATGCAAGGTATTGACAGACTGCAGTTATGCCATGTCAATGATTTGTGTGGCGGCTGTGATATGGCACCAAGCTTGATAACGTTCTGTGAGACTTTGCTTGCACTCTCATCATGCTTTGCAGGCTTGTTTATGTGCCAGGTGTGTAAGCACCCAGCACACTCCAAACCTTGTATCTTGATCCAATCATCAAACAATCACAATAGAACTCTGAGTACTTGAGTGACAGCTCGACTCTGGGTAGTTTGAGTCAAAGCAAACACCCTAAATGTAAAGATAGGCCTTGACATGCATTGCAAACCCTGACTCAGTCAAGCATGAAGTGCACACTAATAGTAATAACTATATTGCTTTCCGGGTCACGATGAGCTAGGTGCGTGCAGGACAAGTTTTGTCTCTCCAGAGCAGCCTATGTGCACACTGGACCGCAACATACTGATGATCCAGACTATGCTACCCGGGTGTGCCAATAAGCATCTTCAAACATGTGAATGTCATTCCATCCTGTCAATACAACAGCACCAGGATAGACAGCACACCTGGACTGTCTTCTCTGAAATTGTGAGGGTTGACTTGCAAGGCCAGGTCCAGGAATGCCAGCAGCAGCACAGCACAGCGCACAGTGTCAAATCTGTCCCTCCAGATGCCTGCCCTGTTGCCCAAGCTGTCAGAGTACGCCCTGATGCCCAGTAGTCCATCCCAACGCCGTAGACAGCGTCTTGTCATCTGCGCAGCAGCCCTTCTCATCTCTGGTGTAGGCACCTCACTCATACGAACCCCTTCCAAGTCTGATGCCGCAGACATGGCCGAGGTAAATGACCCTGATCTGACCATGTCAGCAACTAAGGATGGTCCCCTTTCACATTCTTCTGACTGGAAAGGACTGCTCCTATTGGCTTGCCTGGCTTGGGATGCACTGCTTGCTCCAGCTGACGTATACTGGACTGCAGAATCTACTTTGCAGATTTCAGACACCTTGAGACACCTGATCACTTCGTTAATGATGATCTTCTTCTCACTGTGGTAGTAGCAATTGAGGAGGAAGCAGGTGCCTACAGCAATGGTGGGGCCCACAAGAGCTGCCACCACACCCCATGCACTGCCAAGTTTACTATCTGCAGTTGCACACCAGGCAAGCCTTCAATGCTTATGCCAATTGTGCTGCAGAAGCATCTCGTGCCCAGCACATACAGACACCGACAGAGACACCAACAGAGAGGTGTGCAGGACTTGGTCAACTCCAAAAGCGTTGCATTTGCACCTCCAAGAAGCAAGACCACATGCATAGTGGGCTGCCCAGACTCTTTGTGTCATGTCAGGACAGAGCAAACACTCACTTGTTGAGGCGTTAGGTGGGGGTGGTGGCGTTGACGGGGGTGGTGGCGGTGGCGGGGGTGGTGCGGGGCTGGGAGGGGCCGGTGGAGGGGGTGGAGGGGATGGTGGCATTGCTATTGGCCTTACGTCTAACTTTGTCAAGTTGTTCAAAGCTGCAAGGGAACAATGCTTGTCAGTCTGGTTCAGAGAGTGTAGCAATGATATGCACTGGAACAAAGAGAAGATACGGCTTGCTGTACAAGCTTTTGCTTTGTTATGGCAAGTGCAGCAGTGTCTACACTGTGGCTGAATGCAATTCAACTACAGCCAGACTGTGCACTGCACATGATCTAACCTGCGTTGAGAGCCCAGAATGTGTTATTTGGGGAGTTGCATGCATTGTCTGCCATGTTCAGGGCATCATCTGGCTGCTGCCCTCTGAAGATTACAAAGGTGCCATCGCTGCCATAGCTGAAGCCTTGGCAGACTATCCCGTTGATTGTCAAGCCATTACAAATGTTTGCCAGCTCTTCAGGCAGCTGGGCACTGCCAAATGCTTTCTACAAAATGACGATATGTGTCAATGTCATCATGAACTGATGCAAGATGTTGTGACAAGTCGCATATGGCAGCCATGTGTATGAGAGGCAATAACAGGCTTGACAGTACGCCAGTGGGTCCAAGCCAGGGCTTCTCACACTCAAGCCATCACAAGATCATTGGCTTGAATATGCAGCAACAGCAATGATGATACGTTCGGCTGTTCACTAGAGGCCCTTGCACTTGCCCACTGGGTACTGACAGCTTTACCAAAGGGCCTGCCAGCTTCCAGTTCACTCACTGTGTATGGGCCAGCATCAAGGCAGCAAATGCCCAGGCCAGTGCTGTAGTTTGAGCATGAGTTGACATCTGTAACATTGGGTGCAGTACGGTTGCTGCTGCAAGTGCGGTTGATAGGTGCAAAGTTGTAGCTGGTTGGCGTGTCCACGCCTGGGAAAACTGTGTAACCAGTTGAGGTAGGACTGGCAAGAACGCTGTGTCCTGCAGCCTTGTCTTGCCCCAATGCCAGGAAGCGATCGTCCTGCAAATCAAGTTTGCAGTCACTCAATGCTGCAGACCTGCTGGAAACATGCACTACAGGCAGAAGCTGGTGACTGCAGGTGAGAAAGTGGTCTGGCAGGAGGAGCCTGTCTGGTCAACTGAGCGTAGTGTTTGGTCCATGGTGACGCAATTTTCAGACCTGGGATTGGTTGCAGGGCTTGCAGATGCCAACACATCTGCAATGGACAGATATCATGTTGTGATAGAACAGTTGTACAGAGCACAACAGTGAATGTGGAATCATTTTAATACTAATAAAATGGTATTTTGTTTTTTTTAACAAGCAGACAGGCAACACACATGATCCATGCTCATGCACTAGCACCATGGGTAGGCAGGTGCACAAAGCATAGCCAATCGCACTCCTTATGACAAGGAGTGCGACTTGCTATGCCTTGTGCCCAAGCTTGACCTCATGGCCTTGAGCACAAAGGAGTGATTGGACTGCTTCAACTGCATACTCAACAGCTCTTGGTTGAAGACAGAGATGCTTGGCTTCACAAAAATGAGGCGCGGTGTGTTGAAGACACAAGGAATGATGGATATGACAGAAACTCGCCTGATGAGGCCACTTGACTTGGCAGCATATGGAAATCTTCAACACAAAAGCTGACATTATCTCTGTTGCTGGAAAAGCCAATACTGGTGACATTTGCCAAGGAAGCAGCAGTTGGCATGCAAGCCTGGTAGTACTGAAACAGAAAAGAAAAGAAGAAAAAAGAAAAGAAAGAAAAGAAAGAAAAGTAGTACTGAAACAGATGCCTTCTTGTGAACATATCAGTGCTGTCATTTCTGGTAGAATTGACTTGCAAATTGTTGACAAATACGGTGAACAAGTTCTGTTCAGTGTTGATTGTCTCGCCATATGTATTGATCCCAAAGTTGCATTGGGATGGCTCAAGAGATTCATTGCTAAGTTTGATCTGTATGTCTGGCAATGTGGCTTGAGATGGAACTGTCGAAAAAGGGCCTGCATGTCCACCAAGCAAGTGTAAATAGGTTTGCACCAGATCTGCACAGCAGAACTTGCTTGCCCAAATGGATGTCTGCAATACATTTCACTTGGCAATGCAGCACAAGGCAACTGCTGGCAAGGTAACCCTGCCAAAGCTGTACAGTTGGTGTGGAGCATGCTGTACAGAGCATCCATTGTATGCAGCTTTGCAAAGTATGATGTGGCATGACTCACCGTAACCAGATTTGGTGTGTCTGACTATCAGCTGAAATCCTGACGTCTTGTTCAGCTCAAAGGGTCCATAGCCAATTTGTGAGCAGTTCTGGCAGTTGAAGTAATTTTCATGCTGCAAGTGACATAGGCCAGCATTGAGTTGTGCTTGCAATTGCAGCATGACCAAGAAAGTATGCACGTGCAGCACTTCCAACTCATTGCCAGCTTTACCGTTCAAGGTCACAGTTGAGGTGACTTACTCCATTGGCAGGAAGGAATCCGATTGCACAGAATGCTTTGGAGCCATCACTGACTGCTCCTGCAACCTGCTGCTGCCGGACACCTCCACTGCCAAAGATAACACAGCCCAGGCAGGCTCAAAGTAGACCGTGCCATTCACCGGAGGGCTGTCCGAATCAGTCACTCCACCGCCGCTACTGTTGTGCGGCGCAGCCACAAGCGTCATGGCTTGGAGCTGACGCCCGGAGCGGTATGTAAGTGCAGTGCGCTGACAGCCGTTGGCGCAGGCCTTTGCATGTATACAACATAAAGACGCCCACAACAGCAACAGATGACACGCCGAGATTGCTCCTATCATAGTATTGCCGTCATCCCACCACTTGCCGTCATCCCACCGCTTATGCTTGCAATTGCGGGCCCGTGGCGTGCCTGTAGAGCATGCTACAACAAACATGTCGCAGCTTTGTCGCAGCAGCACAGAAATCTGCAGGCCCCGATCGGGTCGCGATTTCACCAATACCGCTGCCGCAGTGTACAGTGGCGGGGAAGCAGAGAACCAGACGCTGCCACAGGTTCTTGCAGCAGTGTATTTGCCTACAGTATTGTTTATCTGACATGCCTTGCAGTCTTACAGCAACCGTGTTGGAAGCTCACGGAGGTTGCAATGCAAATTCTCTTGGATGCGCCGATGCAGGTCCTGCATTGCAGGACCAAGAGGGCCGGCCCTTTGAGCCGCCCTTGCGAGGGCAGCCGATTCAGTGCTCTTTACTCAAGGCTGTGCAATTTGGGGATATCGCACGGCAAGCAAATCGCGCAAATGGCTCTCACCTTGCTACTCGAATCCTCGACGGAACCGCGTGATTGTGTAGCAAAGACTTCGCTGCGTGTCACCAAGACTAACGAGGACTTCTGCGAAGTACACCCTTGGCAAGCGACGACCCCCACCGCCAGCCTGCTTTAATTCCGCATCACTGCCTTCTGCGTCAGGTTCATTTCCAGATCATTTGATCAACGAAGGTCGTTGCTCTTAGCCCGTGTGCAGGCATGCATAAATTCAGCAGTCATGCCTTCCCAGCTACCAGCCCCACTCCCTCACAGCCTGAAAGGATGACAGGTCCTGCAACTCGGCAAGTCTCGGCCTTGTCTGCTGCGTTGGCTCGGCGCAGGCTTGCCCAGCAGGTGGGGTCCTGCCGTATTGCGACGTGATGCTCGTACGTGATGCTGTACATGGCCAGGTCATACCGTTGAAACACTAAGTCAGTGGCATTGTCCTTGCAGCAGCATATTTGGACTGCTTCACAATTGCAAAGGCAAGAAGAGGATGAGTGGCTTCAGTCAATGCAAGCTGAAGCAGATACACAAGCTCAGACAAAGCCCAAGGTAAGAAAACGTATCAAAGCACCTGCCTAGAAGCTCAATGCGGCTGCAAAAACCATGTCAACCTGTACTTTGATGTTTTGCATGGCCTCAACAGCTTGCACATAATGCAGAGCAGAATGGAAGCTACCAGAAGAAGAACGGGAGCAGCTAGCATGTCAAACAAGGCCAAGCAGCCTCAACGGCAGACTCTACCTCAGCTGGGGACCACGCAATTTGGTAGGAACATGCTGCAGAGGAAGGTAGAAAGCTTTGCTGACATGGTCGCGCTGGTGACCCCACCACAGCCAGCTCGCCAAGTCCAGAATGCCACTGAGGTAATGTAACTTGTGCACCTGACGCCTCTACACTACTGTTGACTGGCAAAGCATCCTCTGGCTTGTTCAAGCCTAGGCTGTTCAGGCTCATTCAGTGCTTTTGTCATGGCAGGCGTCTTCTCCCCAGTACTCCAAGCCTGTTCAAGCATCTGTCTCAGAGCGTCAGTCTGCAGTAGCCCAGCATAGACCAGGTAGTCCCACTAGCAGCATCAGCAGCCACATAGGAGCTGGTAGCATCAACACAAGTAGCAGCATGCCCAGCTACACGCAGAACAAAGTTGACAAGGACGCAACCTATTACGTCCCTGAAGTAGCCACAGCTTTGAGCAATCCCCACTTGCGCCGCCTACATGATGCTGCTGCAGCCTGGAAGCGCAGTCAGAGACAAGAGGCAGGCCACGCCTCTGGATCCACAAGACAGCAAGTTCCCAAGCAGGCAGCAGCTCCTTTGTCCAGGCTAAATGTATCCTCTTCCCTGAGTTCTTCTCAGCCTGATACCCAAGCTAGACTGAACAAGTCTGACAGAGCAGAGTCTGCTGCGTCGTTTACTGATGCCCAGCTGCACCGTCATGCTCCAGCACATGGTGCACCAGACGCAGACAGCGACCTGCAAAAGCTGGAAGCATCTGCAGTGCAATTGCGCCAAGCCCATCATGTATCGTCAAGTCAGGCCAAGAACACGACTCAGACGGACAATGGCATGGACACTCGCATTGGCGATCCAGCAGCTACAAGTGTGACAATGCAAGATCCGCAGCAAGGGCATGAGAGGCATGACCCTGCTGCATTGCAACGCCTAACTAATGCTTTCAGCAGACGTGACGATACATTTAATCTTCCAGACCCTTTGCTGGACGAGAGATCAAGACCACTAGCCAGTGTTCCCCCTCCCCCGCCTAGACCAGCCCAGCAACCAAAAGCATCTTGGTGGGCTGCTATCAAAGGAGATGCACCACCTTGGCTTCTCTGACCTCATTGGCTTCTGATTTTGCACCGTTCTATAAGGCACTCCTTTTCTTGCCAGTTGTGTTGTGTGCAACTGTCTGGCTTACTACTTGTTTCACTGTACTTGTGGCACTGACTTTCAGATGTGGTTGAGTCTTTTGCTATCAGGGCTTTGACTGTGTTGAGACCAGCGCCCTGCTTTGATGTTGCACCTGTATCAGATGTCTGTGGAGCATTTTTGTTTCCTTTGTACGTAAACAGGAAGACATGGAGTATCACAACCTTGGTTAAAGACATGCACGTTAGCAATATCTGTAAACAATAGTTTAAAGCTGTGAGGCATAAGATAGTTGTGTCAAACATAACAAACATAGTTGGTATGATCCACAGTCTTATAGCAAGGCTGACTTGATGGCTCAACTGATCAGCAGACTTTTATTTTACTGTTTTGTTTATAATGGATTGGTGAGTTATGCAGGATGATCACAGTAATACAAACAAATCTTGTTGCAGCGAGGCAGACCTAAACTCATCAAGACCAAGGCACTAAGTGAAGCAAAGGTGACTTTAACTAGAGGATTCAGGCATGCTCTTTATCTCAAGCTTTCGCAGGCTTGCTCCCTTCTCTCGTGCATGCAATGCATCATCAGGTGTGAGCCATTGAGTGAAGCAATGGCCTCACTTGGATGGTTTCAGATTGTTTCCAAGCATCCGGGGTGGTGCTTGTCATCCACATCAGTATGAACAGCTGGTGAATGGCGTCATGCATGCTTGCGGGCAGATGCTTCAGCAGCTCATTGGGGATCTCATCTGGACCTGGCGTCTTGTTGTTACTCAGGTATGATAGTACCCTCTGCAATACTGATTTGTCTCCATCAGGTGAGGCAGCGAGCCACAGTGCGCACTGCAGCAATTACTTTCCACAATTCGATGTGCTAAGGTCTCTGTACACTCATGCCACACGATTGTATGTGCAAGAAGCGCAGATTGCACGCGGCGACACACATTTGCTCACGAGAACAGGTTGCCCTGTCTGCATTACAAACAGCATGATCATGTATCTGCTGCCAGCATAGTACTACAGAAAAAGAGATCCCTTCCTTTGCACAACTTCTTAGCCCTAACACAAAACAAGCAATCGCCATGCGTCTGAATACTTGCACGTCTTTGGTAAAACATCAATGTAAACTGCAGTCAATACAAACTGCGCTGGGTGGCAGTTGCCACAGGTGCCAAGGAAGAGTCTCAGAACAAACCACAAGCTTGGTATCTCACAAAGTATCAAACATCTAAGCAAGTCAAGTGTACTTAAATACATGACACACTGAGATACGGTAATCCACTCAATCATCAAATAAAATAAAATCTACCTTCATAAAAGTCCTCGCATCGGAACCATTGTTAAAAACGTTAGTTGGCAGCTGCAAATGACCTCATCATCTCATTGCCGTACTGTGCTTTGGTGTCTTGCAGGATGGCTTTGACTTCCTTGCTATTCTGCACCTTGCTATGCAACACAGGCTTCTGGTCAGGCACCCTGACTCGCAGATTGGGAGCTTGCTCACATTTGCCTAGACACTTGCAGGGCACTACATCAAGCTCAGCACCAGCTGTCTTCTTGATGTATTCAAGCAGCTTCTCGCTGCCTTCTTCTTGGCAGCTGCCGCCTTGACAGACAGACATGACTGCAGCTGGGGCAGCTGCTGTTGATGCCCTGGGAACTGCTGAGGCAAGCTGACCACCTTGCGTAAAGTCACTACCAAACTCGCTTCCATTTACTGCAGTGTCCCCACCAACCATTCCCACAGTGGCATGGTTTAGCTCTGCTGCAAACTCTGCTTCAGGCTCAACAGTGAAGCCTGTTGAGATCATTGGGTCTTTCTCCTTGGTCAAAGCTTTTGCTGCCTTCTCAGCTGCCTTCCTTTCTTTCTTGAGGGCCTTTTCAGCTGCCTTGCGTTCCTTCTTAAAGGCCTTCTCAGCAGCTTTGACCTCTGCTTTGCTCTCGATGGCCTCCATGTGCTGCGCCAGCTGTTGCACTTGCTCGTTCAAGCCTTTGACCTCCTCAAATACCTCTTTAACAATGTCTTGAGAAGCATCTGTGGTCTGCAGCTTGCCCGTGATATCTGCCAACTTGAGTTGTCGATGCTGCAGAGCCGTGTTGACTTGCTGCGGAACGGACGGCGACTTGCTTTCTGAGCTGCTGGTTGCTGGAGATGCAACTCTGGTTCGGTGCTGAGCTACTCGGGTGACATGACAAACCGGACTGCCACCGTGCACCGCGGGAACCAAACGCGCACATCTGTGCATTTTACAGGCGTCCAAGTATTGTAGGTTGTCGTTGCTGGATCATGCCAAGGCTCTCCCAGGAGCTTCACTGCAGGTGTTCTCGCGCATTCGAACTCCTCTTCTTGAAACCAAGAATTTTCTGCCTATCATAGATATCTGGAAATTCACATCTTCCGCGCTTCATGAGCCTCCTAGTCAATTTCACCTGTTCCATGCTGACAAACATTTACCTTACGTTGCGCCGAATGCCAGCTGTCAGCAACATACTAGCAGGCACATTGTATTGTGAGAGGCTGGTACCAGTAAACAACTGTTCAGATACACGTAGATTGTCCCATGATTTAGCCAGCGCGTGTATTCCAAACATGTGTGCTTCACTGCATTGATGGTTGAATGCAATGACGAAGCTGAAGCTCGAGCTGCACTGAAACAAGGCTGCATGTTGACAGCCAACGGTGCAATTGGCAGTAACAGCTACCACATGAGCTTATATAAATGTTTACATTTGGTGCACAACATATTGTGCCTTGGTCAGGCATGACAAAAGTGAGATCAACAGCAGTGCTGCACATTAGCTCATGATCAAGGTAATGGCACCTATGGTGAGCCAGCTTGAGCCACCCTAAGTGACTCGAGTATGTAGAGAGCCACCCTGGCTCAATGCATCAAAGACTTCAGGTTGAGTTTAAACAGCTGAGATAGACAGCTGGCACATCAGTTCACTCTTTGGATCAGCCCTTTCCGCCCATGCTCACATCAGTAGCAATTCCGCATGATACTCACAGTTGAGTTGGTCTGTGATTGCTGTCTTGATTTGCAAGAGAGGAGGCCAGATGTCTCACTTGCATTGCACTGTGCAGCAGCAGATACGCATTGAGCTTGACATGGTTGGAATCTTCTCCAGCATTGCTGCTGCTCTTGAGCACGATGTCTTTGTCGGCATCAGATGACCAAAACATGAGCCAAGCTGCAAAGCAAGCAAGCACTGTCCTGTCAAGGGCAGCAGCTGCCTCTCATGACCCGGCATGCCTCAAACGCAGTATGTGCTTTGGAGCTTATGTCCTATCGGACTTCTTGCGCATGCCATTGAGCTGCCTGTCTATCTCCTCCTGTTGCTCTGATGACAATGACATCAGCAGCTTGCCAATATAGCCCTCTTGTCTCTTTCTTCCCTGCAATCACACCTTTGTGTGAGAGCCTTGCCAGTCAGCTTGCATGTGCTGCAAGCTTGTGTGGCTGTATGCCAACCTTGCTGGTGTGTGGTTGCTTCACGCACTGATCCACCGGACCCTTACACAGGTCCAAGCGGGTCTGTTTGCTAGATACATACCTGGTTGGTGGGAGTGATGCCCTTGGCTGTGGAGATTGCTTCCAGTAGTTCTGCATCTGTCTCAAGAACAGGAGACACAGCTTGAAGCTGGCGCGGGCCTAGCTTGACCAGCTCTCTTGCTAAGCTTCTAAGGTGCTCAGCTGTTACACAATGTACACGCTCGAACGTCGAGCTAGAAAAACTTGACACACGGAGAAGCAAGAAACAGAGTTGTTTATTCACCTTTTCGTTTGGAGGAGGATTTACTAGGTTTGAGGACCTCACTGGTCAATCGATCATCAGACCACAGTGCAGCAGTAGCTGGTGGTGGTCTAGAGACCAAACGCTGCCGGCCTGTTGGCACTGTGGACAGCAAGCGGCAGTTGAAGGCACGGAGCATTATATTACTGACACCGCCGCCGGCTGATCGCATCGCGCACTGTCATCTGCGAGTCTGGATGAGGCAAGTAGGACTGCTGCAACCCCGCATGTGCTAAACCTATACAGTGCATCACCGCTTCAGGCTATTGCCAAGGTGTTGCAAGTTTGACTGGCTTGGAAGAAGAGCAGTAGAATGAGTGTGTGCTAGGATCATCATCAGCACACCAATCTGCCCTGCATGAGCGCACCGTCCACATGCAGAAGTTCGATAGTCTGTGTACGTGCAAAGAGATGCACGAAGACTCTTCTCTCAAGTGGTACAATTGACACACTCAGAGTGTGGCATTTGAGTTCTCGATCCTGGGTCACAAGTGTTATGCAAGCTCATAGTACAGCTTTGGATGTTTTCACAAGCAAGGCATTCAACACAGTCTTCAATAAGGAAGTATGACTTGCTGTATTTCACTTAAGGTACCACTCGAGCCTCGCCCTAGGCAACCATTGGGTCTCGCAGCAAGCACTCGAGCAAACCTTTGCTGGACTACTGATCAGTGTATATACATGTACATCAGTGTATTGATATCAGTGTCATGACTGAGACACATCATCGTAGCAAGAGCAGCCAAACAGCTGGGTGAACAAGCCACCGTCAGCCTTGAGCAAGATTTGAACTGTGAGATCTGCGCTGAGCAACAATTTTCAACAGCTCATTGCAATGGTCTGCTAGGTGCTGTCCTTCCCTTTCCAAGCCCTTGTTTGACTCTGTGTAGAACTCCTGCAAAGGCATACCATCCAGTCGTGCCAGTGAAAGCTGTCAATATAGGTTTTGCTGACATGTGATTGGAGATGCAGCTGTCTGAGACAGCAGCTTTGTAAATTCAAAATTCGACCATGCTTTGGAGCTCACAATGCCAGTGTACAAAGGTACTGAGGTACTCTCAACACTGCAAAGTTAACTCTTACCTTGCTGTGGAGAGCTTCAGCACGCAGGTCAGTCACATCTGCTTGTGCAGCTTTCACTTTGACCTGGCACTGACCGAGTTGCTGCTCTAGATCTGCTGCATGTGGCCGCAATTGTGTCAATTCCGCCTCCAGCTTCTTGTGAGCAGTCTCAGCAGTTCCAATGCGCGCCTGCAAGGATGCATGACACTGTGTTCAGCTGTGTGGGCTGATGTGGTGATGATGATGGTTGGTAGTCTGCATATGCCCAAGCAGAGACTGCCATGTGCCCAGCAACAAGTGTGACAGGATGTTGCTCACGCATGTGACAGCTACCAAACATATTGCCCTGCATGAGCAGACACGACTCTGACATGGAAAGTGTCCTGTCCCATTGAAGGCTTGTGGGGTGCATATGGTGTGAGCCCGCAGTAATGTGCGGCAGCACTGATAATTTGTGGTCAGATGGTCACCTGAGCAGTCTGCAGCTGATGCTCTGCTGCCTGAGTGGCAGCCTGCTGAGCCTGCACTGCTTTGCTGCTCTGCTCACGCTCCTCGCCTGCTCGCCTTCTTACCTCTGCCAAAACCCTAAACCCTTCACTCACTTTCTCCTCTGCCACCTGCAATTCCATACAGCCGCTATAGATCACCATGACTCATAGCCCTGATGCTTTCACATGCGTGTGGCATGCATGTGCTGGACATTGGGTCCAGCATTCAGCAGCAGGGTCAGAACAGCAGCACTTAGTTGAGAAGGGGCAAATCAGCAACAGATTGCACACGCCCCGGATTGTGTGAAGCACAACCATGCAGGGACGAGCAAGAGGCAAGCACTGATATGTCTGCTAGGCACCATCAATGCAGGAGCGACATCTGAAGTACCTCCAGAGATTTGGTAAGTCGAGTGACATTGGCATGCAGGTGACCATTGGTGTCCTGCAGCATGCGCCACTCCTCCCTGAGGCTGTGCAGGGCAGTGCGTGACTCGGCGTCGGCCTTCTCCCAGTCAAGGCGCTCCTGCCGCAGCATACTGCGCGCCTTCACTGCATCTGCTTCAGACGCCTTTGATGCTTCCTCTCTGCATAGCATTGAATGCCACGCTGACTTAATTGTTGCACAAAGCTCAGCTTGGGGACTGGGCATTCGAGGTCCAAGGGAACATTCCTTGTTGGCATGTCATCTCAGGTTGAGGCTGGCAGGTGTAGTAAAAAATGCAGCCATGCTCACAGACATGACTGCAGCTAGGCTTGCGCCAGGCCTGCAAGAATGCAAGACAGCTACACTGCATGAGAGTGAGCATTGAGCCATCACATCAAGTAATTGTGAGAAATTCAATACCACAGCTTGCAATTGGTCCTTACACTATCTTGATGACAGGAGCATTGCAGAGTAAACAGTGCGTGCAGCAAGGGCTGATACCAGTGCGTGCAGCAAGAATTGTGATCGATGCATACAGTAAAGGCTGTTACAGGTGCATGCCTTTCAGTGACAAGCTTTGAGAGGTCATCCCGCTGCCGTATTGCACCAGACAGCTGCCGCTGCAGGTCTGCATTTGTGGCCACAGCTGCAGCTGCTCTGCTGCTGGCATCAGCAGTGGCTGCCTCTGCAGATTGCAACTGCTGCAATTGCTCTTCGCTCAGACGTTGGAATTGCGTACACTGATGTGTGCTTGTTGTACAGCGCAGCTCTGCTGCAGCGACCTGCATTTGCAATGTCTGACATGAGGTGTGAGGCTCATGAAGAGGCTCATGAACACCAGCACATCATGTCCAATGCCCTGTGGCTGCTCCCCAGCAAACTATGGGGATTGGGGATTAGCTGCAGATGGGACAGGACAGATGCAGCGATGCAGCAGACAATGCCCGGAAGCACATTACCAAGTAATAGGACGAGACAGCTCACTTGACAATGCCAGCTTGAGTGTAGTACTGTTGTGTATGACGTGTTACATACATCGTCAGCACCCCAGGTCAGCTCATATGACTAGGTCTGTTGGGCCAAAAAGGCACCAATCAACACCTGCTTTGCAAGTCGCTGCAGCTGCTCTTCAGGCTGCCAGGTTATACAATGTATTGCCAGCTTTGTGCAGACAGCATACTATGGCCCACCTGTGCGTGAAGACGAGCCACTTCAGCTTCTAGATCTCGCCTCTGCCGCAACTGAATCTCCTCTGTGGCAAGTCTTTCAGTCAAAGCTGCTTTAGCTTGCGCCAGATCACCCTCTAGCCTGCTCAATGTTGCTGACATGGCTGCAGCATCATTGAAGGCACAGCCTCCATACAGCGCTGCAGCTGAGGCTGGAAGCATTGCACATGCACCACTCACATTCCTGCATGCCACAGCCTCTCCTATGCTGCTGACACATAGTAAGACTGGTTGGTGACTAAATGCAGCACACCTGCACAAAGTTAACACGCAAGCAAGCATGCTCTCAGAAAGACTTAGCAAGGCAGTACAAATTTGCATCGGTACTGCCTCATGCAAGAACAGCAGAAGCCATATGTATAATGCATGCATTACATTTGAACAGCTGCACAGCACACCTGTCAGCCGCAGCTTGAGGCAGCGCTACATTGCTCTGAGCATGAAGCGGTGGCAAGGCAGCCATTGCCTCCCTGGTTGGCTGCACAACCTGACAAGCTGGCACCTGAGCAGTGGCCACTGCTCCTGCAGGAGCCAGGGCATGTTGCCGCTTGCTTGCAGGGCCTGCATCTGTGCTGCCTCTTGCCCGGCTGCGCTTGGCACTGCGCCAGCAAGTTGCCTCACACCTGTTGCAAGCACAATTTTTGGATCGTTGGAAACGTCCTTCTTGCTGCAGACACCACATCCCAGCAAGATGTGGAAGAAATACTGCCGAACAGAGACTGCCACAGCCATAGACTTATGATTGCTCATGACTGCTTGTAAAGCAGCATGCATCGATCACAGAATTCCTTGGTATGATATGAGATGTTGCATGGCTCAAGCTTGCTGCCCTACAGGCATCACAGTATTGCATGCTCTGACGGAATCACAGCTGGGGTGACTATGCTTGGAGTTCAAGTGATGAGCAGACCAGATTGACACCTTGCAGGCGGGTCTTCCACAGCTATGTCCAGACTCTGTGGCTGCACAGGGTGCTGCCTTGCATCGCCCCCTGTCACAGCACTCAGCGGCAGGCTCCACACATCAGAAGGAAAAGACTGCCCAACGCCGTAGCCACCAAGGATGTACAGGCTGTCGTTGCAGACAGTCATGCCTTGTGCCGTCCGCCCTGCAAGGCCATGCGATGCTGTTGAGTACTGACTGTTGCAGCCAACTTAGGCAGCGCAATGCTGAACAACAGTGTGAAAGCAAGCGGCATGAGAACAGCCTTGTTGGAAGGTCTGAGGAGCACATGAATGGTGCCTCAGGCAAGGGTACAGTCTTTGTGCCCTGGAGCTAGCACTAGACCTATGCCACTTTTCTCAGGACAGCTAGTCTGTAGACAACCAAGCAAGGCTGCATGCACCTGTGCAGGGCATGCAGCCCAAGCAACTATCATGTATACACGGTGATGATGATCGTTATGGGTCACCAATCATCACAGGTAGCAAAACAGATGAAGTCCAGGAGTGCCAGACAGGGTTTGCGTTCCAGTAAGAGTAAGTCAAAGAGTGCTACTGTGATTAGCATTGATTGCATGCTTGGTCTGAGGGAATGCACTATGCACGCCCCTGTAGACGGTGTAGCAGACAGACCACACACTGCGTTTTGCCTGCAACAAAGCAAAAGCAAAAGGACCTTCAATGACATGTCTTCATTGTGACAATCTGCAAGGGGTGTCCCACCTGGCTGGAAAGGAGACACTGAAAGGCGGCGCCAAGAAAGGTGCCCGTTGGAACCCTGCTTCAGCACACTTGAGTCATTCATTCGCAGCTTGCCCTGTCCTGCCCCGCCGCAGATGACCAGCTGATTCCCTCCAACTACAATCCCTCTGTGACTAGACCTTGCTGGGAAGCTGCCAGACACAGAACCAGGAGATACCCATTGCTTGTTTGTCACATCATACATGCACAGCACTTGATCGCGCGCAAGCAAGGTGCTTTGGGTTGTGCGGCCCCCAACAACAAAGCACTTGTCTCCCATTGTATTGAAGGTGTGATAGGCCCTGGCTGTTGGAGGAGTGCCTTTGGGCTGAACTTGCTCCACTGTCAACCTGTGTCAACAAAGCTGCCAGGATGGAATTGGATTGTCAAGATAGCAGGCAACTGTGCCGCAAGCACTATAGCAGGTGAATAAGCACAGTGTGATCAAGTAAGGTAGCCTTCGAACTGATCAATACTATGCTGCATATTGAAAGACGTTCCTTCAGATGAGCATGGACTCTGACACAACACCGCCGTGATCATCGAGGTCCGTCAGGCTCTCTGCAAAGCTTGTGCTGAGGGCACGCCATGAATGAGCGCAGACATTGCTTGTGCAAGATGATGTCTTTGCAACAAAAAGACCTACGTGTCAAGTCTTAGGAGGGCAAGGTCGTTCAGCCATGCAAAGTCATCGGACCGTGATGCCCTGTCAAAGCCCCAGCCGCCAAACAACAACAGGGCTTTTGCAAGCTTTGGGTGGCTTGTGCAACCATGTGCGGAGCGCTGTAGCAGCCTAGTGTCACCCCTGCAAAGATTCATGCTCAGTCACCAAGCAGATTGCAGGAGAACAGCCAAAAGTCTAGACTCTCTGTGATTCGCTGTCGTTATGACCTGTCAAGGTACGTACTACCAATGACGCAATGCTTGACTTGCCTGAATGCAACTGTGCGCCACTTCAGGGTCTTGGTATTCAGCACATGCACTTGTGCAGATGAGTGCTTGTCGTCGGCGCCCCCGATAACCCAAATGTCAGCGCCGACGAGAGTAGCTGAGTGGTATGCCTTCTCGCCAAATGGAGGCCTCAAAAAGCCGGTGCTCCACTTACCAGCAGCTGTGTCCAGCTTGCAGATGTCAGAGCAGAACTGCATCCTGCCGCCAACGGCCCTACGCTGAGCACACACTGTCACACAAGGAACATGCCAAGGCACAAAGGACCATTGTGCTGTTCAGCCTTACGCGGTCTTGCCGCCGATGACGTAGATGTCTGTTCCGACAGCAGTAGCAGTGTGGCCTGCTCTTTGCAGAAGCTTAGACTCGTTCGAACCAGCCAGCGATTTGCTCAGCACATTGGTCCACCCAATGTCTTTTGGATTCACGACCATGGCGGCGCTTTATCGCACTGTGACATCTGTTTTTTGCGAGCAACTAGCAAAGCAGCGTAGCACAGCAGGGTCGACCATGCCATGTGAGGCACATGTGTAGCAGCGCTGGGTTAGTAATTTGCATAGACAGTGCTAGTCAGCAAAATAAGTGCTGAAACATGTACCATCGATTCATGAATAATTGTTGTCCAAGTCAGAGTTATGGTCATCACGTGGCCATGCTCTGTGCCATGCCGCTCTTTGTACGTCTAGTTGGTCAGCTACCGTAGTTGCTAGCAGCCTTCGGTCTAGACAGATCTGCACGCACATACAGAAGATCTTGCATAAAGCAAACTCTACAGGTGCAAGCACGTCAGGACTAGAGCTGCCTATAGGTAGCTACACGTGGGACATATCAAGCAGTGACTGTCAGTGATACGTGTACACAGATACATCGACTTAAATGTCAGCTTCCCAAACTGATGTGTGCCACTGTTAACTGAGCCATCACTGCCATGTATGACAAGCGCAATGTTTGTGCCTTGAGCTGCTTGTTTGCAAATGGGGATAATATCTTGGTCCACACATTATGTGGCTAGACAGACACAGCTGCCAACTGAGACACTCTTGTCAAGCCTAAGTACCATATCTAAACTGACCAATGATTCCATCTTCAGCCCAAAGTGCTGAGCAAATGACTGCTCTTTGCTAACAAAGCTTTGATCAATTGTTCGCGCTCTGATGATGAAGGATACACTCCAGACACCTCTTTCAAACAGACTGGGGGGGTGCCACATTGTATATCACATGGAAATGCAATTTTAGTTGTGTCGCTGCTATCAAAGCTGCCACTTTGCATACATGGCAAATGACCTTGAGTCCAGTCACATAGCACAACTGCCCTGTGACATTTTCCAAGCTCTTTCTGAATCAAGGCAGCTTTCTGCAATACTGCAGCCCTTTCAGCTGGCGTAGAGAAAGCCCAATCAGCATACTCCATGGCTTGTGCAACATACTGCTCAACTCCAACAGGCGTGGCCGTGGCAACACTGACTCTATGCCCATCTGGTGTGATCACATCACAGTATTGCTGCAATGGCTTCAGGTATAGCAAGGTTCTGTCGCAGAAGGTGACATGTACACTACCATCTTCATACGCTGTGAATGTTCCGCAGTCTGCGACCTCATGCTGCTCATGTATGCAGCTTGCAAGGTGCAAGGCTGATGCATCATCCTCTCTGCAGCTGTCTGCATCTTGCAGGGGCTCTGTTGCTTCTGCACACCTTCCTGCCTTTGCTGATGTGCTTGCTCCCAACTGCCTGCACAGGCACCAATGCATAAATCGGTGAAACCTGAATCATTGTCTGCAGACACCTTGTAGACATTGCCTCAATGACATTTGTGCGCAGAACAGCAGGAAGAGTCTGCAAAGGTCACTGCTTCTTGGCTGCAGTGAACCGACAATTTTCTGGGCTGGTGACGCACTTGAGAGCTTGTTCACTCAGATTCAAAACAGACCAAGAAGTAGGCCATGCATACATACGCTGCTTTGACAGTCACCTGTCTTTGCAATCAAATCAATTACCTGAGGGCAAGGGCATGCTCAGCGAGTTGAGCCAAAGGGTACTCCACATCTCCTCCCGCATTTGTATGCATAGGAACTGCCCCGGCAGCATAGAGTCGCTCTGCATGCTGCTTGCCTCTGCAGTGCCTGAAGAAGCTGCCTTGGCCCTCAGACAGCAAGCATGACTCATCAGCATGGACCCAGACAGCTGTCTCCTCTGTGTCTGGGATGTACTGATACAGAGCATCTGGTGTCCACTCAAGCAAGACAGTGGCATCTTGCGGCAGCATATGGCTGCAGTCATGCCACCAGGACTGCTTCGGAAAGGCAGACAAGGCCCCATCTGGGCTGACAGCAACTGGCAACTCTGTTATCCTGTTCACAGAGAATTGATCACTCTGACACGCTGGTGCAATGTGTCTGGGCTGTTGTAGTTTAGTTCTGCATGCTGAGGCCTGCTGAAGGAGGCACAAGGGATAGTGCCATGCTGAAGGAGCCGCCGCCACAGCAAAGAGCTGAGTCTGCCAGACATACTGATGCTTGATAGTATCAGCGCTGGGGACCAGCAGGGGATAGCAGACAGCGAAGCGGTTTTGGTTGGCATGGAGCACCAGTCTTGCTGCGTTCTCCTCTGAGTCCAGCAAAATACTGCCATCGGGTTCAAAGCGCAGCAGACCTTCGGCCTCAGCGACTGCAGCGGACAAGGACCACCGGACAGCTGTGATCCTGTATTCTAGGAAAGTGAAGTTGCTGTGCAAGCTGGGTATGGTCAATACAAGGCCGACATGAAGGTTTCTGAATGTCAGGACCTCGGCTAGCTTGGACTTGTATCTGTTGATAGCATACAAGGTCAGCTGCGTGACGCAGTTGCCGTGAGGGTCTACGCTGCTGAAAGTGTTGCCGTCTTTGGTCAACAGAAACAGGCTGTTGTCACTGTAGACAGCTTTGACGCTCAAATCTGCAGATATGAAGACTCGAGACAGCACAGGTGAAACCGTCATAATAGACTTCTGCAGGCGCAGGCGCAGGCGCAGCTTTCCTAGCTGTCGCAATATCCCGCCCAGCGTTTGACCGATTGACGATGAAGTTCATTAGTCATCTGCGCAGTGACGAAATGCCTTACTTGAACCTTAGGTTGCCTTTCGCCAAAGCTTCTGCGTTGAACTACAAAAAGGCTGTCGCCGGTATGTGGTATGCAGTCCGCGAACACATCGAGTTGTCTGCCTGTCTCACAGGCGCAAAGCCACCGTTATTTCTCGTTTGACTTGCGAAGGCTGCTGGTCCTGCTGTCGCGATCGCTGCGTGACCATCATGGGCTTCTTGTGAGACTTCATACCTGCACCACTTAACGTGCATTACCCGTTTTGTTCGTACAAAGCCATTGAAAAGTTGCGTCAGAACCATGCATGTTGTTGTAACGAGCGAGCTTAAGCTTGTCCAAGCGTGGACGTGACTGACCGCTACTCACTGCGTCTCAGGAGAAGACTACTCTACAGTCTGCTGGACAAGGACAGCCAATGCCGTGGCCCAAATGCGATGAACCAAACGGAGTGAGAACAAGCAGCGTACCTATAGGTACGAGCACGAGGCAGAGCATACTATTCATACAGCTTTGCAGTCTCGCATGATCATGAGGTGCAGTACACCACTTAAGTGGCATTCACCATCCAGTAAGGTAGTTGAACAAGTCAGTTTGTGGTTGATGCTTGCCAAACACTTACAGAATGTCCTCCGAATGCCTTTCTAAATTGCGGAGAGGTGTTTATGATACTGCACAAGGACAGCAGTGGACATCTGAGGGCGTTCTCTATCAGGCTATAGACGCACTTGGCCACTTGTATGCATGCATATACAGGTACAATCGCAGAGCGGGACAAAATCGACGAGGTCGACGGTGTGGGCAGCGCGGCTTTGGACAAAGACGGTTTGCTCAGTCAGCTCCAACAGGAAATGCAGCTGTCCATGGCCTAGATGGCACAAATTCCCCTGGGGTTGTCACTGGCTACCCAGTATACCCCAAGTCTTAGGCGCTGCAATATGTTTTGAAGCGCTTTGTATTGTACAGCTGACCAATAGGATAGATGTACCTAAGTTGCTGCAACCTGATTGCAAATTCGTTTTGCAATCAGCTTTAGGACAAACTGTTTTGGCTAGACTGATCTGTGTTGCCAATGCGGCCTCAACCCCACATCATCTATTCTATGCTTTGGTGCATAGCTCACAAATATGAAGTGCAGAATCTGACCCTGGGTAGCCGCTGAATGATATGAGCTTGTTGACATTGCTGGCATTATTGCATAAATAGGCAGCTTTCGTAGGAACGAGCTGCTTGGCCAATGGGGCTTCAAAGGCATTTCTTATGAAGCTCAAAAGCAACTTGGAAGTTTGGTATATTGATATGTCGTGGCCTCTCGTGCTGCTGGCCAGCAACGCATATTTTTGTGTAAGTGTCAGCTTGCTGAAGGACATCTCTAGACTCAGCATCTACAGTGGAATATGCGAAGCTAAACATTGTTTGAGCAGTCTTGCAGCAGATGTCAGGCATAAAAGCACTCTGCACAACACTAAAACTTCAGCAACATGCATGACATGTGTCTCCTCTAAGACTCATTGCAGTAACAGAGCAAACAGGGCATATCAGGCACTCACTTAAGCAAATCATCAGCCAGCGGCCACTGTATTCTAAAGCTGACTGCTGGCTGCTGCACCCCCGCTATCACCTGAACACTGGCATGGTGAGCAGCTTTTCCTTCAGAGCTATCTCTGTCTTCTTTTCAGTGTGACCCTCCTGCGTGCTGAGGCAGGTCGGACTTCATTGGTGGCCGCGCCCAGTGTAAAAGCAGGTGTGCCTGCTGATGATGGGAACGCTGGCTGCGCTGTCTCTGCCTGCCTGCCTGCTTGACCTTGTCCAGTAGCCAACCCTGCAAGCATGCATCAACACCTCCAAGCATGCCTTGGGCCAAGGTAGCCGCTAACAACAGCCACAAACACAAGGCTATAACCACTTAATTGCAGTGCACATTCTGCTGGACAACAGACGGCTTACCACAGTAGAAGTCTTGCTGAACATGACATGTACGATCAGAAGTGATGAACATATTGCCTGCTATACCAAATGGGCATTCAATAGCAAAGGCAATGTGATTTCTGGCTGCCCATACATTGATTTGATTGCTCAGCTGATGCGCCGACAGGGTGACAAAGTGAAGATGACGCACTACAATCACCAGGTAAAGCATGACTCCAGATACTGTACACAGCAGGCTGCAGCTAGGTTCAGGGAACTTACCTGAAGGCTGTCCCGCAGACCCCCCAATCCCAAATACAGACGCTGGATTGTGCTGAGAAAAGCTTGAAGGTGGTTGCTGGCCAGCGTCTGCGCCACCATGTGAAGCCTGAAACCATTCAGGGCCAGTTGGTTGGCTTGCACCAGCAGTAGCTGGCTGCCCAAAGGCGAAAGCCGTGCTGGGTGCTGCTTGCTGCTGAGCTTGGGCGCCAAAGCCACTCAGACTGGCTTGGGGCTGCTGGCTAAACCCTGCAAAGTTGGGCTGGGACTGTTGACCAAATCCTGCTGAGCTGGCCTGCAGCTGCCCAAACCCTGCTGAACCTGCCTCAGTACGCTGCCCAAGCCCTGTGGGATTGCCAAAATTGGCCGCAGGGAATGACTGACTTGAAGCACCAGTAGATCCAAAGCCTGTCATGCTGGTGCCAAAGACGGGCGTGGTTGCTGGCTGAGACATGCCATCTGTGGTGGCCTCAGCAGCTGTACCTGCGGTGCCAAATCCTGCAGGGTTTCCAAAGCCTATTTGGCCAAACCCTGCTGATGTGAAGCCCTGTCCAAATGGTGGCGCAGCCTGGCTGGCAGGGGCCTGGCTGGTGGTGCCTTGCTGACCAGCCTCAAATGACTTGGGTGAGATAGACATCATGCTGCTGTCACGCGCCTGTCAAAAAGGCCACTGAGGGTAAGTTGCTACAAAACACTGAGAAAGTCTCAGATTTGTATGCCTGGTTATGCATCTGTAGGTTTTGCTAACGTTCAGCTGCACAGCAAACCAGTATGCAGAAGGCTTGCATGGCGATCTACACAGATGTTTGATTGTAAACCCCTTGAGTAACGGAAGGCAGACAATGTTCACTGTCAGAGTGGACCCAACCACGCCAGAAATAACTAGGAAAGAAACACCTTGCGCCAGCTCTCTATTGACAGCTTGCATGGACAATGAGTGCTTGAGAAGCCCCACAGGGATGCCATAATCTGTTCAGCAAGTGGGCGCCAGCTGTCTTACCAGGCTGCTGTCTTGAGGGGCATTAGCTGCTGCTAATGCAGACGGGATGGCAATAGCCGGCAAGGCTGCCTGGCTTGCAGCTGCAGCAGGAGGCACCCCAAAGCTGAAGGCCATGGCTTGCGCAGGCTGCTGCTGCTGATCACCTGTAGGAAGGACTGAGCTATTTGAATGGGTCTGGGCAGTCTGTGGGGCTGGCACTGCTGCTGACGGCAAGGAAAGTTTACTTCCAGCCAAGCCAGTGTGTGGTGCTCTGACAAGGCTAAGGGGTGCTGTGTATTAATTTGGCCCCAGTGCATGAGTGGTACAGCAGGCATCACTGATGAGCTGTAGACAGTGAGACAGCGCCAGGTAAAACAGTTTCAGGCTTGCTACTCAACTGGCAACAATTGTACACGGTAACTGCACATGAGTTACTCATTGCAGACGTGTTGGAGGAGGAACATCTGAATGCAGGCCACACTGAAGGTACAGTTGGCAACTTGCCAACTTGCCCAGATTGGTGTGTGTACCTTTGTCCTCATTTGCCGCCTGCGCAGCAGCTTCTGTTACATGTGCAGCAGCAGCCTGATGAGTCTGCATGATCCCAGCATCCCAGCCAGATGCGACAGGTGCAGCTGACCCAGCAGCAGGCTGACTGATGCTTTCCTTCTCTTTGGCAGCATCAGCAGCGGCTTGTGTGGCCTGACTTGCAGCAGCTTGGTTGCTGTGCATGACATTGCTGCCCCTCATGGGTGCAGGTAAAGTGGTGAATCCGCTAGGTTTGTCTTCCATGGCAGCAACAGCGACAGCCTCTGTTGCCTTGGCCGCAGCCTGCTGGTTGCTGTGCAGGAAGTCATTGCCCCAGCCAGATGCAGCAAGTGGTGCTGCAGCCGCCGTCGCAGCCGCAGACGCTGCTTCAGGCTGAGTGGCTGCAATTGTCTGCTTGGCGGCATCAGCAGCTGCAGCTTCGGCTGCCTGTGTAGTAGCAGCTTGATTGCTTTGCATGGCAAGAGGAGCCCAGCCAGATGGAGTTGCAGCAGGCTTGCTAGCATCTGCGTCCTGCTTGTCAGCGATGTCCTTGTTCTGTGTGGGAAGCTGATCCTGTGCAGATGCAGGGACCTGAGGAGTGCTCGTGAGTGGCTGTGAGGCAGCAGGCTGGCCAGTGCTGGGTGCATTGTCTTGAGCCAGCTGTGATGAAGGGGCAGCAGCAGTGGGGGGAATCCCAAAGCTAAAGAGTGCAGGGCCTGAAGGCCATGAGGGGGCAGGAGTGCTGGCTGCAGGAGCAACTGAGGATGTTGAAGGTTGGGATCCTGAGGCATTTGGTGTCACTCCAAACTTGAAGGGCGATGAAGCATCTGGTGTTGCTGGCTGGTCTGAATGACACAAAACAGTGTGCTGTGACCTTGGTACTTTCACCAAACCCCATCCAGAGTGTGCACAAATCGCTGCTGATCACAATTCAAAGGTCAACAATACTTGTCATGGATGATGAATCAGGCCAATCTTGTACAAAGTGCATGATGTTGTCAGGAGCCCACAGGTCTGACTCTGTTGTGCATGACAGAGGGCACAAGTTCTTAGACATAAACACCCGCATGTTCAGCTCAACAGGCTTGTCAGCAAACATAACCGCACAACACACACCTGATTTGTCTTTATCAGCAGCCTCTGTTGCCTCAGATGCAGCTGCCTTGTTGCCCTGCACTGCAAATGATGTATCAGCAATCACTCAATGTGCATACATCCCTGCTTGCCATGCACAGGGCAACGCAGGCATTGCTTGCTTGTGCTTATCAAAGCAAGACACAGCGTGCACTGATGACCTTACTGGCAACACACAAGATGGTTGTGCTAGTCAACATGAGACACTGTGAGTGATACCAGGTGAAGAGCTTGCCTGGAGGGAGGAAGTAGAGCAGCCCAGTGCAGCATCACTGCTGGCAGACGACCCAGGAGCAGCCTTGTCAACATGGCCATTGCTAGATGGCACACCAAAGCTGAAGCTGGACTGCTGCTGCTGATGCCCAGCACCTGCATCAACAGCCAACCTTTCAAGAGATGCAAACGACGTATATGGGTTGCAGTGTAAACCTGACGGGGGGAGCACAGTTTGCACATTAGCATGGCAAGTTGTCAAGCATGCTTGTCTGCTGTGCCTGTAGCCTGCACCAGAGTATGATCAGATGAAATTGCCACTCAGACAACACGAGCAGTGGAGAGGCACGCCTTGACGGAAGCTGCTTGGGTCACAAAGCGTAAGTGGTGCGTGACAAGTGGCAATGCAGGATTTCTGAGCTGCAGAGGTCCACAAACCTGACAGCTCGTCAACTTCTTTGGCAGCTTCTGCAGCGGCCTCTGTTGCTCTGGCAGCCGCACTCTGATTGCTCTGCAACCAATGACAAGATGCAAGTCCCAGCATAGCAGGGGGAGCTCAATCACTCAAGCCTCAGGAGTGCAAAACAAGCCTAAGCAACAAAGTGCGTGTGGCATGTGAAACATACTAATGAGCAACAGTGATCACAGAAGCGCAATCATGAAGCAGACTGACTGCTCAGCAGGGCTGTGCATGCAGCTGCCTGGTCATCTTGTCAGCAGAAAGGTACATTCAGCAGTCATGACATCAGAAGCAGACATCAGAGCCCAAGCAGGTGCAGATCCAGGCTACCTGAAATGATATCTGGCCATTAAAGGGCTTAAAGGCTCATGCTGAGCTGCATATGGGGACCAACACGCAGCGTGAGTGCAAGGCAAGACAGCGCAGCATGAAGTAAATGCCACAAGATGGCACAGCCAGGAAGCAATGTCAGCAGGGGCACCTTGAGAAACGAAGATCCCCATCCAGATGCAGCTGCAGTTGGTTTTGCTGATTCTTTGCCCTCAACATCATAGTCTGAGCCTGATTTACCAGCACCATCACCTTTGTTTGCCAATAACGAATTTGGTTTCCCTGCAGCTTCAGTGGAGGGAAAAGCGGCTTCCCTCCCTGTGCCACTTGAGAACATGGCGGGAATGCCTGTGTCCAAAGTCGATGTGCTGGCAGCTGCTGTGCCAGCATCAGAACCAAATCGTTTGGCGGGAATGGTGGCTGGGCTGGCAGCCGGCTCAAACAGGGACGATTGCGGCGCTGGTGTCTGATGAATGGGACTGGGGCTAAACGCAGGGGGAGGGGTGGGGGTGGGGGTGGGGCTGGGCAAGTCGGGATCAGGGTAGTTGCCAGATGCAGTCCTGAATGGCGGGCTTGCCTCTGGCAGGTTGCCTGTACACAACAGCTTCTGAACAGACTGTGTTTGAGTAGAGCAGGCTGGGTGGCTGAACAAGACAGTTTGCAGTGATGTCCTTGCGCAACTTAACATGCTGACATGACTTTGTATGCATGGCTAGATGATTGTCTACAGCAGCAACGGCTTGCAGGATAATACAGCTTTGTCATGGCCTTCGCGCACAGCTAGCGAGCCTGCTGAAGGAGATCCATCACAAAGCAAAAGGTGTGCACTCTACAGCATAAAAAAGCACCTGTATCTTGTGGAGGGGGGCTGGGCGAGGCAGGGCTGAAGTGTGCCGCATCTCTCCAAGCAGCTCCATAGTCCTGCCCACCTTCACCGTCCACACCATCTGCCTCTACAGCAGCAATCACCTGGCTGCTCTCTGCCCCATTGCCCAAGGACTCTAGCTGAACAGCGCCACTGGTTTCGGAGCCATTCTCACTGCCAAGTGCTGTAGCGTGGCGCCTCTTGCGGCCGATGTCAAAGAAGTTGGCTGGCCAGGAATGCTTGCCAGTAGCTGACTGAGGCTCATTTGGTGTGTGCGAGGTGGGTGTAAAGCCAAGCATGGTCGTTGGAGGGCGGGCAGGGCCACTGGCAGCTGCCCTGCCTGCAGCAGCGTCCTCCTCCGCTGCCTTCTCTGCCTGGCAAATGGTGGCAAATAAGTCAGAAAAGTCAGACATGACAAATGTCACATGATGATGTTGTTACACAATAAACAACACAAGGGGCCTACAGTATTGGCAGTAGTCAGAAGCAAGTGTGACAGCTGACCGTGCACCCCGCGATGTAGACATGTACAACGTTCAGGCCAGCAAACACAGTGTCCAGCTCTTGATCAAGAGATGCAAGTGGTAAGGAATGCTGTTGCTATGAGCAGTGCCCATTACCTGGGAGATACCCTTGAGGGCAGTCTCCATTCGCCGGATAGAGGCTGTAGGCCCAGAAAGCTCCTCAGCAGCCTTCCTCTTCAGACTTGCCCCTGCATGCATCACTTCCCAGTCATCTCCAAGCATGGCAACATAAGCCACCTCATTTCCAAAAGTCACAAATCCAGCAAGACATGGTGTCACAAACTGACAATCTCCTGATCAACCTAGCATCAACCTGAATATCCAACCTGTTTGTGATATTCTGCAATTCACGTCATGTCTGTACAAACAAGACATTTGCCTAATTTGCACGGGAATCTACACAAGCATGAAGATAACAGTATGCAGGAGACAAAAGTGGACCAGCAGCAATGAGCAAACACCTTTAGAAACACTCTGAGAGGGTGATGCTGCACCAGAGCTAAGCCCAATGCTGGAAGGCGATTGGAAGCCATGGGCTGGTGAACCAAAGCCAGACATTGCCTGTCTTTTGGCTGCTAGCCTCTTGATCACACTCCGCCTGGAGTTGTCAACACCGTGCTGCTGCTTGGCTCGCCCATTCGACATGTCTGACAAATCTCGCTCAGAGCAGTCTAGCTGCCTGCCGTTTGCAGATGTCCCGTTTGCATGCATGCCATCCTCTGCTTCGTATGCAAAAATGCGATCATGAGCAGGAGATGGTGCCATGGCCATCTCATCTGGCTGCTGGTCTTCAGTATCAAAGCCATCCAGACCATTTGCCTCCGGCAGGTCTGCCTGATTCTGGACTCTGTATGGAGTGCTGTTGGGGCCGGGTGACTCGGCATAGTAGCCAGATGACAGGAAAGGAGCCACAGGCGTGTGCTGATGGGGGTGAGTGTTGTGACTGGTGCTGGCTGCTGCAGGTTGCGCAGGCATTAGGACAGGAGCTGAGTCTAGGTACTTTATTTGCGGGAGTGGCGAAGGCTGCGCCTGCATGCGTGAAGGACCAAGCCTTGATGGCAGCTGACTTAGCCTGCAAGGAAAAAGGCATGCTCCTTTGTGTTGTCTGTCAGGCAGTTTGTCATGTTTCCTGCAATATGCACCAAGATGCTGCATTTTTGCATTGTGGCATTCTGCAGCACAAAGTCACTGCTGATTGGCAGGAAGTGAAGAATTCAACCAAAGCCTGGCAGCCGCAAATGGCAGATGCTGATGCAATGATAGGGGCAGCATGGCTTTGCATACTATATGATTCACGACAGACAAAGTCAGGTCCAAAAACGGCAGGAATGCAGGCAACATACATGCATGAAGGCCATCAACGCAACAGGATAATACCTGCTGTGCAAAGACGCAGTTGCTGTGGAAAGCATTGGGCTTCTAGAGGCCCTGGCAGACTGCTGAGCAGGCAGCAGTGTGCCGTGCCTTACAGGTGTATGCCTGCTCATCAAATTATTGCTGACAGGGGAAGCATGTGCTTTGCTGGACGCAGGTGAGAACAGGGAGGGCTCGGTCGCAGGTGGCTTGCGTGGGGTGTACTGGAAGGTATTTGGTGAGCGCGCCACAACTTGCAGCTGTTGCTGCTGTGTTTGAGCTCGCTCTGCGGTGTACTGTGCCAGGAGGTGGGCTTGATTCAGGGGTCGCTTGGGCAAAGGCTGCGGCTCATCTGCCACATTTTTGTCTATGATTGCCAGTATGCTCTCAACTGTCTGCCTGCTTCGTTTGTTGCTGCCTGATATTTTCACAGTGCGTGCCTCGGAGGCTGATATATTGGCCATTGTCATCGTTGACTCTCGACCAGATATTCAAGCACGCAATCAGCTGCAGGTCCAACACATCACAAGCTAGCGGGCAACGAAAATTGCACCAGGCAGGGAGAGGGGGAAAAATACAGCTTTTGCACGCTTGACATTGCGCACCCTGACATGCAAGCAGACCTACTCTGCATCGTTGATACAGCGTAACGCTTACTCTTCCATTCGTCTCTTTGGCCGCCCCCACATATGGAGCCCAGAGCGCGTGGGTCCCCCGTGCGAGCTTGGGATTGCCTTGGGACATCAAAATGGCTTCACAACAATCACCCCCACAGGTGCAGCATCTCCCTATGGGTTGGCCAACATGTTCTTGAACACCTACACCAATGCACCCAATGGCAACTGGTGGTGTTGTGATCCTTGTCACAAAAACCCTAGCCGTGCAAGACATGCAGTGTTCTTGTCACCTTCCTATCGAAAGTCTTTGTACAACTGCACTGCTTTGCAACAGCAATTCCTGTCTGTGCTGGACTGCCGCACTACGCTGGCTATGCATCAGGGCAATACACCTCTCACTCTGTGTTGGAGCATCCCTTGATCCGCTGGAATGATGCTTGTGAGACTGTGGACAACCGTGGTACAGTGGTTGCAAATGTCACACCTGTGCTGAAGGTCTTGCTTGAGAAAAACCACGTTGTGCAAAAGCATTTGACAATGCTTGAGTGTCCCACAGTGAAGCATGCTTATCCAGTGCTTGCAGCAGATGCTATTGCTAGCATTGTGGCTATGCCCATTGCACGCTCTCCCATTCAGCACATGACGTCGGATCCCTTGCCAACATTGCTGTCCACTGTGACTTGAACATTGAACATTGAGCAACCTGCCTCACGACATCGAGCTACCACATGTGGCACTTTGCGCACCTGGGATCAACCCACCGTGGATCGCCCCTTGCCAATCACACCTGACGGTGGTCCCATCGATGCAACTAGCATCACCCTAGAGCAAGCATTGTTCCCTTACCTGTTTCCGCTGGGTGCTGGGCATTGGGACGGTCATCGGACATTGCCGGCTTACTTGCGCTTACGGTCTATGCAGCTGTTCTCCCCTTTCACCTTGTGCAAGAACTACATGCTACTGATGTTCCATGTGCGTCAAGCTGCTGTTTTGGCCCGCGCTTGCTCTGAGCAAGTGTTGCAACGTGACATAAACAGCTACAGATCTGCTCACCCCAATGCCACAGACGAGGACATTGTGCACCATGTGTTGAAGCATTGTGTGCCTGCTGCTGTCCCTGGAAGTCCACAGTATTTCAAGCAACAACTGCTCAACTTGCTGGCATTGGTTGAGAAAAAGGGCTTGCCTCATTTTTCCTTGACTTTGACTGCAGACGAGGCTTCCGCGCTGCGTTGGACTGAGATCAATGACCTTGAGAGCTTGCTCAACGCTTTCTGCAATGGCTGGACTTTCAAAGAAGCCCCTGTGGAGTGTGCCACCCACTTCTTGCGTCGCTGCAAAGACTTCTTGGCTGAACACATCCTTCGCTCTGATGGCAGCGGCATCCTTGGCCGTGTCGAAGACTATGTCATCAGATACGAGGTACAGGAACGTGGTTCCTTGCATGCACACATAATCATCTGGCTAGAGCTTGCTGATGTTGACACTGTGGGTTCGGAGATCTCAGCTTGTGTGCCTGCTGCCTTTGATGAGGAGAGCAACGCCTTTGTGCCCCCCACCGACCCCAATGAGCTGACCTTGTTCAACATGGTCACCAAAAAGCAAATGCACACATGTCGCCCTGATGGATGCTTGAACAACAATCACAGCTGTAGATACGGCTTTCCATGTGACACACAACCTGAGCGCACCCTTGTTTTCAACTGCTTGACAAACAGATACCACTACTACCGCCCACGCTATGCTGACAGAAACGTTGTGCCTTACCACCCAGTATTGCTGCTGCTTTGGGGAGCCCACATGAATCTGCAACATGTCACACAGACAGCCTGGTCCTTCTATGTACTGAAGTATGCCATGAAAGGTGAACCAGCTGGGAAACTGAACATTGACACTGATGCCATGGCCTCCCTAGGGTTGGACCACATGCCCCCTGCACAGCTAGCCACTGCCTCTGCTTTGATCTTGAGCAAACCTATCAGCATAGCAGAAGCCACCTTGATCTTCTTGGAGGAACCTGCTGTGCAAGCCTCAGCCAAAGTGCACTTTGTGTCTGTCTCTCCTCCTTACATGCGCAAGCGGGTGCTACGTTGCAACCAGGTCATTGCTGCTCCTGTTGACAAATACGCATCCCGCCCAGCTCACCTAGAGGCCATGACTCTTTATGAGTACTTCTCTGTGCACCTTGTGGGCATGCATGGCGGTGTTAACGGTTCTCTTTACGTTGGGAAGGATGGCTTTGACAACAGAGTGTGGTACTCAGAAAGCCTGGTGGTGCGCTTCACCAGCTTCCATCCTGTGTACCATGCTGATGCTTTCTTCTACACTGTGTTGCTACGCAAAGTGCCCTTTCGCATTGAGCACTCCTTGTTGTCCTCAGGAAACACCTCAAAGACATACTTTGAGGAGTGTTGTCTGCGAGGCATCTTGACCTCCATGGCTGACTTGGAATCCATGCTACAGGCCTATGCTGAGTACCTGGGATCAATGGGGTCCAGAGCGAGCTGCCTGTCACAACATACAAGATACCCAATGCCAGGCAAATCACTTTGCTGGACTACTGTGGCGTGGAGCCTGATCGCT
>JAABUP010002417.1_pt1 | contig 36191 bp, 34 predicted proteins | sample 5559201 | NCBI WGS metagenome assembly JAABUP01 (sample SAMN10711887, study PRJNA513373) | rock metagenome | isolation source: Antarctica rocks | place: Antarctica
ACTTTACATGCGGTATCATATGCAATCAATTTCTGACCTCCCTAGGTAGAGCTATGCAGGTTGCATGCCAATGGCACAGTGGCCTAGCAACTGCATGTGCAACTGAATCTCATTTTCATGCAAATCACAGGCATATGTGGATTGGTATTCATGAATTTTATTAATATTCTGTCTATTATTTACCTGATTTGATTACTAGTTTTGTTGTTTGTACCTAGCTAGAACTATGAAACGATACCGAATATTGGGATATTAGAGCCAACAGAGCACATTCGCAAGTCAATAGAGCTGTAGAGGTGTGACAGGGGCTAACCAGAGTAGGGCTGGAGGGGTCGGGGTGGGCCTGGGTGTTGGCCAGCTGCTGCAGGTGCAGCAGGAAGCGGTGGGCAGCTGCCGCCAGCTGAGCAAGAACCAAGGCATACTGCACCTTCACAGCCTCCTCATGGTCTGCTGGCACCAAGGAAAGTGACGGCAGGATGTACCTACAGCAGCAGTGTCAGTGTCAGACTGCTGGGAAGTGAACAGATGTGAAATGCAACAGCCTGCTGCTGTGGGTACTGCAGAGCCAATCAAGGTGTGCTGCACCTTTGCAGCCTCCTCATGATCTGCTGGCACAGCAATGGCAGTGCGTACCTACAGCAGCAGCAGCAGCGTCAGAGTCAGACTGCTGGGAGATTGGTACAAGTGAAAGCAAGAGCCTGCTGCTGTGGGTACGGAAGAATGTGGGCGGCTGCAGAGCCAACCAAGGAGTGTTACACCTTCACAACCTCCTCATAGCCTGCTGGCACCAAGGACAGTGAAGGTACCTGTCCTGTACCTACAGCAGCAGCAGCAGCAGCTTCAGTGTCAGACTGCTGTGAGGTGGAGAGGTGTGCAAGCAACAGCTTGCTGCTGTGGGTGCCAAAGACTGAGGCGGGTGCATGCGCAAGGAACAAGCGTGCTGCTGTGGGGACAGAAGAACGTGGGCGGTTGCAGAGCCGACCAAGGCGTGATGTACCTTTAATGCCTCCCAATGCTCAGCTGGCAATATAGAAGGTGAAGGCAGGTTTTATCTGCATGCTAGAAATGCAAGGACAAGTCGGGCGAAAACAATGGGCCCAGCCGTCATGCAAAGCAAAGGGGGAGCGCTGTGAGGAGACTGCAGGGATTTTCCCCCTGTTGTTACTTGACCTGCCGATTCTGCATATAGCAGGAAGCAGGGCACAGGTACCTTGCAGCCAAACCAAAGATGATGCTGATGATGTTGATGCTGAAGGTCAAGGGGCTCTGTCCACCTGGCTGCCCTAGCTCTATGCTTTCGATGATGTTGCATTATGTGACTGTTAACTCTGTTGTATATGTAGGCCTTACAGGGATGCACAAGACAGGCTGCTCTGGAGAGACAAGACTTGTCCTGCACGTACCTAGCTCATCATCAGCCAGTAAGCATTAAAATTACTGTGAAATTTTCAGAAGTACTCAGAGCGATGCAAGAAGACAGGTCTCACTCGTTGAAGAGCTTGGCATCGCTGGGAGGCAGAGAATCAACCGCTTCCAGCACTTTCCCCAAGCATCGTAGAGCTGTGCACCGAACTGCTGCTAAGGGCTCTGCAACCATGGCCTGCAGACGTTTCAGACTGTCACTGTTGCTGTCACGTTCAGACATTTAAGACTGTCACGGTTGCTGTCAAGTTTACTCTTACTGTTGTTGCTGCCATCAGGATTGCTGTTACTGTGAGTGTTACTGTAACGGTTACTCTAACAGTCACTGCGACCAACAGTGTTGCTGTTACTGCGACCTTTCCTGTGCCTGTTACTGTATCCTTCCCCCAATGTTTCTGCAATGAATGTGAGGCTGGGTCTCGGCTTGCTAAATGATGGCACAAGCGCGGTGTCTTGCAACTGTGGTACATAGAGGAGGCCTCCATCTTGTTGCATCATAAAGCTGTCTGGATTGTGAGTGTACTAACATGCCTTGCTGACAACTCTCCCCATGCACTATCAGGGTCAGGCAAGAGCTGTGACTCAGCATGTTAACATTTACGCTGACGGTAGCAATAGTGATGGCAATGGGCAAGGGCAGTAGCAAGCAAGCATAGCAAGGTGATCAGCAAAAGCAAGCAATAGCAGCAGCACTGGCAAGGCAGCATAGCAGTAGCACTGACAACAGCAACAACAGTGACAATGGCAACAGCAATGGCAATGGCAGTAGCTTGCTTGCTTGCCCGCTTGCTTGAAATTCATTGAAGGTGGGGTTGTTTGGAAGTTAGGGATACCAGCAGATATGGCACGATGCGCTGTAGCCTTGTATCATCATCACAGTGCATGGCGGCTTGCGTGAGCAGAGTGATGGCTGCAATCTTGCTCTCTTGCATGCGCACCCCCCTCAGCAGCGTGCACAGCAGGACTGCAACCAGGATCATGCTGTCTCCAGACTCTGTGAGTGGCGCATTTTGAACGGATCCAAGGGGTGTTGCTATTGCTGCCTGTAGCAATGGATAGCAAATCACTCAGTTGCGCACAGCACAGCACAGCACAGCACAGCACAGCACAGCACAGCACAGCACAGCACAGCACTGTACTATACATTGTGTGCTTCGTGGATTGAAGCATGACATTTCATTGTGCAGAAAGTAGTTGTTGACTGGCAAGCTGGACCACAGCTGTTGTCTGCTCATGGCTGAGTGTAGTGCAGGACCGCAGTCTGATTTGAAATCTCCTGTCTCTGCATGCTGACTCTGCAACAGTCCAGAGGTGCAAGGCAGAAGATGTATGGCAGTCGTCTGAGCTTCAGTACATGGTGCGTCTCATGTCAACAACATTGGTGCTATGCCACTGGGCGCTCATATAGGTTGTAACAGAAAGAAAAGGCTGTGAACATGCCTGGACTTCAGTGTACGGTGTTGCGTAATCAGCAGCAGGATTGTCCACAGCACCAGAGTCTTCTTCAGGGCTGCCAGTGAGGGCAGCATCTCGTGTGAAGAAGACTCCGTCCGCCTCTTCTTGCTCTTCACCCTGTGACCCTTCGTCTCCCTGCCTCTGATCCAGGCGGCTCATCAGATCATTGACGTTGTGCAGGAGGTCGTCAACGTTATGCCAGAGATCTGAGTCTGGCGTTCCCAGCATTGCATCTGCTGTCATCTCGTTGATGGCAAGCATGGAAGCTCTGGCAGCAGCTGCTTCTCTGCCTGCAGCACATGAACATAATTGTTACAGTGGGTTCGGAGCCGGGGAGTAAAACGGAGTTTCGGCTGGTGGAGTCATGACTATGTTACATTGATGTTGCATTGATGTTACATTGACAGCAGCTGCTTCTCTCCCTGCAGAATACAATTGACAGCATCTTCCTGTTTAGTCAAACCTTGGAGAGTATTGTCCACAACGTGCCAGACTATGTGGTGGATGCATGCAACATGCTGGGTGACAATTTGTCAAGGGCCAGCACAGCAGCCCTGACAGCAGCTGTTTCTCTGCCAGTACTGGCAACATGGCTGTGGTGCCATGCATCAACATATGTGAGGACGTCTCTTAGGGCACAGTTTCAGCGGTATTGCATCTTCTGCCATGTTTCTGATGTCAATCCTAGAAGGTAGTGCAGTGGCTGCTTCATTGCCGGTGCTAATTTTGCATGTCAAAGCAATGGACAATGTTATGAGAGTTGTGTGCTTTGGGCGGCCCTGTGAGTCTGGTGGACCCTGTATGCAATCTGCTTGTCAATGCAGCAATGCCTGACAGACACAGTGTTGCCGCAGCTGCATCTCATTGCATGTAACAATGTGTCAATTACAACTCAGTAGCATCAGACATGTCTAGAGGGGGTGATGTCACAAACTCAGATTGTGACAGTGTTTTCAGAGCTGTGAAGTGGAGCCTCGGCTTGGTCCAGTCATGACTCACTGTCATTGAGATGCAGCTACTGCAACACCCGTTGTTTTGGTGACAAGCAAATGCAAGACAGCGTTGATGACACCCAGACCGGTCTGCCAGGCTGCTGCATATCATGCTTGTCCTGCCCATTTGTGACAGGCAGGGAATTGGCATGTTTGAAGGTTGGAGATTTGGAGGTTGGAAGTTTTGGAGTTTTTAAAATTGCCGTTCAGCATGCCGTGCTTTGGCAAGGGATGTAAAAGCAGCAGACGTTTAGAAAGAGGCATTGTTTGCCCTGGTGAGATTGCTGCCAGCCTCTGGTCAGGTGTGCCCTTGCGACGCCAGCAGGATAACACACCCAACGTGTTTGTTGTTTTACAAACAGGATCCAAATGCCATATGCAATCCATGCCAGAATGTATGATGGGTGTTAGGATGCCCACCTGATCTGTACACTCTGCTAGCTGAGCTGGGCCTGGTTGCTGCAGCTGAAGTTGACTGGGAAGCCGAACCATCTCCCGATTCTGAACCCAGCCCAACAGCAGCCATCCCTACTGACTCTACCTGTGAAGGCTCTGCTGACAAGGGTGGGGACTTGCCCTGGGAACCCAGGGGGCTGACCCCTTCCACACCCTTGTCGGGAGAGGCACCAGTCCCAGGGGCCATGAAGTGAAGCATCTGTGGGAAGGCCTGCTGCACAGCTGCCAGTCGTAGATCGGCGCTTAGAGGCAACAGGGTCTGGCAGAAAGGCTGCAGAAAGGAGGTGAAGTACTCTGGGAAGAGGCTCGGTCCCCAGCTGGTGAGGTAATCCTTGGCGCTCAGCCGGGCGGCAGGGTCACGCTGGATCATGTGTAGTATCACAGCTCGCATTGCTGGAGGTTCTACCTGCAATCACACAACCATGTACGTACCTGTTAGCTGCCATGTTCTGTTCTGCAGGTTAGAGACTAATGATGTGAAAGACTACAGCCGCCATAGCTGGGCAGCTTGTCAGTAATGTTGTGGGCACAGTGTATTGTGGGCCATCAACAGGCGGTGAGGACAGGCACTGGTGACATGCCACAGCAACGTCAGCTGTTGCCCTTTGCTTCAGCATCTCTGGCAGGGCATGGGCAGAAGCAAGCTAGTGTCTGTGCTCACAGACTGTACTGCACTACATTATGATACATTACATATACATATATCGATCGTATACTACAATATATTACGATACAAGTAATGAGGCACAGGATCAGTTTATCCAACTAGTTGACCGCACCCCATTGTGAAGCTCCTGTTCCTGCAAGTACGTTGACTGCAAACACAAAAAGTTCATACAGAGAGCTGCTCAAGACTGTACATACCTGACCCTATGGGAGAATATGTGTACAATGCATGAATGATTGAACATGCTGCTCACCTGACTGAGCATGCCTTCCGGACTATAGCTGCCACTCCGGTACTTGAGCAGCTACACACACACACACACACACACACCACATCATGAGCTACTACCAGCAGTTGTGTAACAGGGTGATTGTAACCACACATCCTTCAGCAAAAATAAAAACATGAGTTTCTCTGCTCAAACAAAATTGCCTTAATCACAACACCACTGCCTGCCACAAGAAGTCTGTTCTTGGATGAGATGTGGTGACACCTAGTTTGCGTAGAACAGAGTCAGGAACATGTAGGACAACATGACACTTGTGATGCACTGAGACTGGAGATGAGAGGGGTGCAGAGCAGGGATGCAGGGGGGTGTCTGACCTGTGGCCTGTCAAAGAGTAGTTTGCCATCCAAGAACATCTCAGCCAGCACACAGCCTGCCGAAAATACATCCTGCAAGCAGACATTCAGAACAGATTGAAGATACACCTGCTCGCAACCTGTTCTGCATCAACACACCAGTCACATGCCAAGCACGTGCCGTGTACATGCATACACAACAATGGTAGACAGCCAAACAAGTTCCCACACTGTGAACATGGGAAGTCAGTAGCCAAGCTTCAGGAAATAGAGCAAGCTATGTAAGCACAGCCTGACTATGGGTTGCTGTCTCACTCACAGCCCACAGCTTGACTGAGAAATGCCATCAGCATCAACACAGTGAGATCATGGTGGATTGATGCACAGTACTTGCCATGGCAGGTTGCAGGGCATCCGGCTGTGGTGCTGCTTGGCCAGAGTCGATGAAGCGCTCAGGTGCCAGGTAACATCGGCGGCGTGTGCCCGTCTCAAAGAAGTATGAGAACTCGAACTGTTCAAACAAGAGCTTTGGTGAAGGTTGTGACAAAAACAGTGTCTGTGTGCTTGATCGTAAAGCAGGGCATTTTTGCTAAAGCTTTCTTGTAAATGCAACAGTGAGCATGACATTGCAGCATGCTGTGAACATAGGAGTATGCAACAGTATAACAGGAGCTGGGCAGATGACGTACAGCAATCTGCTGTCTGTGCGCTCGCCCATCTGAGTGATGCATAAAGTGCAGACCAGACTGTCAGTCCAAATAGCACTCTTTTGCAAGCAGCCCATGAGTTGCTGAGACGTTGCTGAACATGACGCACATTGGTTGGCGTGCAATGTGTGTGTGCAAACAGCCAGATGCCACAAGGACAAGCAGCATGACCATCACTTTGTGGCTGGCACCCACATAAATGTGAGCACTTGTCAACTCAGAAGGCAAAGCACGACATAGGGCAACAGATGCAGTTCTTACTGGGTTGTCTGCAAGTAGCCGGACAGGCTTGTAGGATGCGAAGTCAGCCAAATACACCCAGTCCCAAGATGTGACGAGCACGTTCTCACACTTGATGTCACCATGACAGACACCACGCTCATGACACTGAGCCAGGGCATGCAGCAGCTGAAATGCTATCCAGTGCTGCATGGACAGAGTTCAGTCTGAACCTAGCAGGGTGTGTTCAAGCTTTGGTATGGCCCAGATGCACAACTGAGATTTGCATGACGGAGTTAGCATCCTTGATGGAAGGCCAAAGCATTCAGCCGATGTGTCCAAATGCATAGCGACCCCAGGCCTGAACTATGTGACAGGCAATCAGGCTACCGGTCACAATGCACACTGATTGCAGAAGCAGCACCGTTTCTGGCACTGAGCCAGGGCGTGCAGCAACACAGACGTGCACACCTTGATAATTTAAGTAACAATTGCGCAATGAATGTGCTGGTGATCTGCCGGGGATGGCAGACTAGCCTCATGCAGTTGTGCCTAATAAAGCCAGTCTGCTATGCAAGGCAGATCAGTAGACATCAGTAGCGCAATGGCTACACACACGATCCAAGTGAGAAACCCAGACATGCAGCAGCGTGCTACTATTGATTACTCTCTGGCTACTAAGATTCATGAGGCCTACCTTCTCTACAGAGCTCAGAAACGGCCTTGTGCTAAGACGGTGATGCAGATTGGAGTACACGTGCTGCCGCAAAAGATAGCTAGCCTTGTCAGAGTCCTGCCATTGCTGAAATGGCCACACATGAGAGCATGGTATCTCAGATAGCTGGCTCCTGAAAAGGCAGCATTGCCATTGATCAACCTATGCATGCTGCTATCATGTCAACAGGGACAAGGGGTACGTTGAGCAAGCAACCTTTTGCATAGGGATGTTGTTATAATCATGTCATGCACACACTGTCTGTGAGCCTTTCCAGTGGATTGCAAGAGCGCTGACAATCTGACATCCTTACTTGATGATGCTCAGTTGTTTCTCATATGGTGCCACGTCAACAACGCCACCGGCCTTATAGTACACCTGCAAGCGGCTTGTGTGCTTATCACAATTAGGATGCAAGAGGGCACAAGATGCAACACCTGAAAGTGTGACAGGGACAAGTCACTGCAGTACCTTGACCACCACCAGGCCTCCCTGATCATGTACACACAACAGAGTCTTGAGAACACGTCCTCCGCCTGCACATGCGGCAAGTACTGTTTTACGAGTGTTGTGAAGGTCCCTGCTCAGCCGACGCTGACTTCCCAAGTGAGCTTGCCGGTACCTAAAATCTCCTTAAAGACAACCTCAGGCAGCTCGGCCAGGTGTTCTGGCTGAGGCCGCTGAGGCTTCTCTAACTGATTCCCCAGATTGACTTGCTGTCAGTCAAAGCTAGGTACTGTCAAACGTGCAGCTCCAGCGGGCTTGCGTTTGGCTAGTAGTGATCGCAGCCCAGTTCCGAGCCAAGTGAAGCTAAAATAAGCAGCGAAGCACGTCAGACAGCTGTCATGAAACGCCACCTCGTCAAGTCCGCAATTCGTGCCAACGCTGATGCACTTTCCTTCAGAAACTGAGCGCAAGTCGCGGAGACTTTGGCCCTGGTCAAAGTCAAGCATGTTAGGTCAGCTTTGACTCTGCTTCTTCATCGACTTCTGCGCAGAGCTGCCATGCGGCATGCACATGGCGCATTGTTGAGCCAACAAATCCATCATGTAGCTCCAGAGACCGTCGGCACATACGGGGGGGGCTCTGGTCGTGCCCAAGAGCTTCAGTATGCATGTGTGGAATGCCTGGCACAACACGAGCATCTGCGCGGCGTGATCGAAGCTTGATTTGTCTAAAGCTTAATCTGCCTGTCATGTCGGGCCCCGGCTCCCCAACAACGAGTTATAGCAGCGGTACAAGCGACTTGATGGCGTTACTTGATCAGGGGCTGCAGTCAGATCAGAGCGATGCGGAAGAAAACCCGCCGGAATCCCCAGCGCATACAGTAGAGCAGTATGACATGCACGATGTAGTGCGCACGAGACATCCCTCCGCTGACTCTTACCGGCTCCTTGTTATGCAGAGTGGAAATTCCACAAATTGCAGTAGACGAGAGGCGGGCTAAGCGCCAGCGTCTTGGTGAGCATCCCAGCTTAAGCAGAAGCACACACTCTGCTGACCAGTGCAGTAATCTGTCAGGTGGCTTGTGTCACACTGGTCACTTCTTCACTGCTGCAGACGCAAGCCAACCCATCTGCCCGCCACACCCAGGTCTCATGCATGGCATGTGCATACGATGTGGGGCTTCTGTACATGAGCAGGAGGAGACAGCAATACCACTAAAGTGAGTCCTCTCACATTCTGCAGGCTGATTGTGCTTTCACTGCTGCAGTGCTGCACCTTAAGAGAATTTTGAAATGACTTGCTATCTGTTGCCTTGTGTAAGGTACCTCCATATGGGTCTCCAAGTATCTGCTCAGGAAGCCGAGCGCATCAGGTACAGACCAGAGCATCAAAATCACAAAACGCAGAGCATCAGACTCATAAAATATACAGCATTAAAATCATTAAAAACACAGCATCCTAAAATATAGAGCATCATAAAATATGGTCAGCTACGCAGTTGAGCCAATGCTGCCAAGCATTGCACAAAGCGATGTTATAGAAGCCCAAGTCATGCTATCTCTAGCTCTCCTGCTGTGTAGTACCTGCACAAGCTACTTTGCGTACATCTCTTCGACCTGGTGGCTGCAAGTTGCCACATGGGCATGGGAGTCTTGCACTGTTTACGCATCACAATCACATTGGATCAGAGTGTACAAGCTAGATGCACATCCCTAGAGTAACACAGGGACACCGCACTTGCAGGGAGGTAATCAGGATTGCCCCACATCTGATCCTTGGGGAAGACACATATTCAATGAATGAATGCATGAAAGCACTTGATGAATCTGCAGGACGCAGCATCTGAAGTTTTTGCTGTCTAAGAAGAAGCTGTTGCTAGTCTTGGACCTAGATCACACACTGCTGAGCTCGACGCGCATGGCAGACCTCCCAGAGGAGATTCTGCCCAAACTGGAGCAGCTGCTTGAGCAGCAGGGCACAGGAGATGAGCAGCTTCTCTTCAAGCTTCCACATATGCTAATGTGGACCAAGCTGAGACCAGGCATCAGAGACTTCCTTGTGCAGACTCACAAGCTGTTTGAGCTTCACATCTACACTCATGGGGATCAAGATTATGCTGCTGGGATGGCCAAGCTGTTAGATCCCAACAAGACCTTCTTTGGTGGCCGCGTCATCTCAGGAGTGAGTATGAGTGGCTTAAAAAACCTAGCTGTCTGCCTCATTGCAATGCACTACACCTTCATGCCACAGCTCATATTGATGCGGTTTGCTCAGCTGTGCCCATTGCATTGTAAAGCATACATTTGGTGGTGTTGGTCGTTCCCTCCTGAGAACATGACAATGCATATGGACAACCCCTAAACCCTCACGCCGACGCCCTACACCCGCAGGGAACATTGGCTCTCACAAGCACTGTGTCTACACATCCTACCACTACAGGAATGCAAGTTGTGCACGTACACACAACTCAAACACGCACGTACACAACTTGCATGTGCACGTACACAACTCAAATATACATGCATGCATGGCTTGGCCGAATGTGCAACAGGCATATGCATGACTTAGGCTTTAGGGTTTAGGGTTTTTACATAGTGTTCATACTTAGCGTTGGGCCGAGGTCTCAGCTGTCCTCGTCAGCTTGCTTTTGTCATCTTGTTTACTCATATCAGTAGACCTGATAGGGATGCTCAGAACAGGCTGCTCTGGAGAGACAAGACTTGCCCTGCATGTACCTAGCTCATCATGAGCGGGAAAGCGTAAACATTAATGTTATTATTATTATTGTTGTTATTATTATTATTATTATCATGATTATTACCTAGCTCATCATGAGCAAGAAAGCGTTATTACTGTCATTGTTACTATCATTGTTGGTGTCGGTTTTTTATGACATTTGTTCATTGCATTTGATCCATTTTGGGTGTCTTACCTTGCATCCTAAGACCTGGTCTTGGTCATGCAGAGGGACAGCACACAACGGCATGTGAAGAGTCTGGATGTAGTGCTGGGCGCTGATACCTCAGTACTCATTCTGGATGACACTGAGGGCGTGTGGCCAGCTCATGCTGCCAACCTCATCCAGGTTGACCGATACATCTTCTTCCCTGCTTGTGTCACCAGGTAAACCATACCCCCTGCACATGTGACCCTGTACATCTTCTTCCCTGCATGTGTCACCCTGCACATCCTCATCCGTGCATGTGTCACCCTGTACATCTTCTTCCCTGCTTATGTGAGTCTGTACATCGTCTTCCCTGCATGCACTACTGTGTACATCTTCCTCCCTGCTTCTGTGATCCTGTCAGTCAGGGATTTTACAGTCGTTGGGGCCAGCTAGCCCATTTGACTAAATTGCAGTTTTTCATCAGGAAACGAAACAGACAAAAAAGTAACATAGACAAACAAAATCATCATCAGAAAAATGTTGAGAAATTGTCACCATGCTTGGGAAGTACATAAATATGCAACAAATGAAAATCTCGTAGCATGACATTAGGTATCAAATACCACTGGTATGATCTATATGTCGACATGGAAGTCATAATACACAGATTTTTATACAGACAAGTGAAACCTTACAGAAGGTCTGCAGTCCACATGCATATATCCTTTCATAGTATGGCTCATTTGTGACAGCTAATAATTCATGCAGCTGCTGGGATTCTGTCTGCTTTTCCCTTCACACATGTGTGGTTTTTGTTGTCGCTGTAGTATTGCAGAAGCGAGCCTCGAAAGTAAGGTTGGTACCCTTTGGTTTTGAGACTCTGGAAATCCAGGCTCAGACTTTTTCGCTCAGCTTGTTGTGATCTTGTGAGATCATCATCAAGCCTGAATCCTGCTTGCCTGAAGTCCTTGGAAAACTTCAGGAAGTTGTGCCTATGTATCAGTGAGCTGAACACCAATCGTACAGGTCTAGGTTTGGTGCGGTCAGCAACAAACTTGCCTATGCGCTCTGCAGCTACTAGACAGGTGAACAACTTTTCCAGATCTTTGTCACCGTGCTTATTCAGTGCAGTCTCAACTGCAGTATTGAGCTCTGTGTTCAGGTTCTTTTGAGTGCCTCGAACCTGTTCTTCGCGCTCTCTCTCCTTCTTCTGGTATGTTGGACATAACCAGATTCAGACTCTTCTGGTCTCTTTTGATCTTTTCAAACCGGCAATCATGCGCTTCGCTTGCCCTCTCCAGTTTGATCAACCGCTCTTCGCACTCTCTCCGTTTGCGGTCTGTATCATCAGATGCTTGTTGTACAGCTCTGCTGTATGACAAGCGCTGTGGCAGGTCCTCAGTTGGCCTAGAGGCTGTGGGAGGGAAGTTGTCCTCTTGACGATCGGAGGCTGTCGAAGGTGTTTGGCTGTTGACAGCAAACGGCATCGGAGTGCAGATATGCCGACGATAATGCTGACCAAAGCGCTCTCCCCTTGTACACCTTCTCCCCTGCATATGTGACCCTGTACATCTTCTTCCCTGCATGTGTCACCCTGTACGTGTCACCCTGTACGTCTTCTTCTCTGCATGTTTCACCCCGTATATATTTTGTGTCTGCTTTTGGCGGACAGCTACATCCTCTCAGCTGCTCATGCTGAGCTATTCATTCATTCATTCATTGTTCATTAGATTTTAAAGGTCGTTGGGGCCAACCATGACCATTGGACCAGTACACTGAAAATGTCAAACAAAGATTTCCAACTGATGTAAAGCACCTATGAAAACCCTCATGCTCACAGCTGACGCACTCTAAGCTAAACCAAAGGTTATGTCCAAATTGTGCTGCCACCAGACTGTTCCTATGTCCAAAACATTCCCTCAAAAATTTAGCTATGACTTTGGGATCATGTAGAGTAAAAAGGAAGACAATGTAGGGGCTGGGCCCCAAAAAATGTTTGTGAATCTGTTCCTGATGGCGCAATATGCAGGGCAATCAAACACGAATTGATGTTCATCCTCTGCTGAACCAGAAGCGCAGAAAACACAGTGGCGTTGCTCCCTAGGCACCTGCTGTGCCAAAGGCAAAAGCCTACCAGTATCTACATGAAGGCCATGGCATCCACATCTAAATCTGCTCTGCATCTTCTTCCCTGCGTGTTTGACACCATTCATCTTCTTCCTGGCACATGGCAACAGGTTTGGCAGATCACACAAGTCCTTGCTGGAGGCAGGCAAAGATGAAGAAGTAGAGAGTGGGATGCTGTCAACGTCCCTCAGGGTCATGCAACAGGTTCATCAAAGCTTATTCCAGGCAAGCATGACATAACATGTCTGCAGCATTGCCTCCTGTCAGCTTTGCACAGACATCACTGCAATCTATACATATGCATGCAGTATATGTACATGTATATGTATTTGTTTGTCTATGTCTATAACTATGTCTATGTCAATGTCTATGTCTATGTCTATGTCTATGTCTATGTGTGTTGTACATACATACATGTATATATTGTACATACATGTACATATGTGTGTGGACATCACCAGAGGTTATGTTCTGACAAACCCAGAACATGCCCAATGAGCACCTAAAGCTGCCTTTGATGCGAAATGTTTTTAACCATGTGCTGTTCGTGCAACTGCTTATGCGTTGACATCAACTGCAACAACATGCATGTGCTTTTATGCCTCAGCGCAATGTGCCGGTGTAGACATGTTCACAGATCATCCCACAGCTACATAAGGTCTGACTGTGCATGCATGCGTAGGCTTCAGACCCAGGCGCAGAAGACGTACGCCTGCATCTGCAGAATCTGAGCAAGCAGGTCCTAGCTGGAGTGCACATCGTCTTCAGCCATGTGATACCACTGGAGAAGGAGATGACTCAGCATCACCTTTGGCGCCTTGCGACTCAGGTGCTGTGTCTGGCATCAAGATCCTATGACATGAATTTGTTGATCTTACTCCAGCAGGGGCACAGCAGGAGAGTTTTGATCTCATTTCAGGGGGTTTGGTCTTACTTCAAATGGCTGTTTGATCTTACTTCAGCGGGGTTCCTTAAGGAGGAGGGTTTCTGACCTTGATTGAATATCATTACTTCAAGACATTTCCGGCTTGCATTACTTCAAGACATTTCTGTTGATATCACCTTGAAGGAAGTTACTTGCAGAGGGTTGGTTCAGCCTCACCTGCTCTGGGCTGGAGTATGCATGATGACATGCTGGACCAGAAAGGGCTAATTTTCAACTGGTGCCGCATGTCACCACAAATGCCTAGTGTGGCTCAAAGATGCTTATATTCTTTGTGTAGGTGGTTCAGACAAAATTTGTCGCAACCAAGAAACAGGATGTTTTAGGAATCCATGGCCCAGATAATGCATGTCTGTTGAAAGCAAATGAGGGCCATCAGGATCAAGTTCATGCTACAGAATCATCAATGATTCTGGTTTGTTGTTGCAGTTAGGAGCGACTTGTCATGCCAAGGTGACAGAAGATGTGACGCACGTGGTGTCTTCAGCCAAGGACACAGACAAAATGCACTGGGCCAAGCGCCACAATCGACATAGAGTCTCTGTCAACTGGCTGTATGTTTCAGGTATGAATCTTTGGCAGCTGTACCATCTGTCAAGAGCCCTGTCAGGCGACCAGGCCCAAGGGCTCTTTGGTAGCTATACCATGTGTCAAAGGGTCCTGTCAGGCAACAAGCCCCAAGGGCTCTTTGATAGCTGTATCATCTGTCAAGGGCCCTTTAGTAGCTGTACCATCTGTCAAGGGCCCTGTCAGGGATCAAGCCCCAAGGACTCTTTGGTAGCTGTATCATCTGTCAAGGGCCCTTTAGTAGCTGTACACTCTGTCAAGGGCCCTGTAAGGCATCAAGCCCCAAGGACTCTTTGGTAGCTGTATCATCTGTCAAGGGCTCTTTAGTAGCTGTATCATCTGCTAAAGGCCCTGTCAGGCAACAAGCCCCAAGTCCTCTCACCCTTGAGCCTTGTGCTTATGAGCTTGTGCTTATGAGCTTGTGCTTGGCTCCTTGCACACCTTGTACACATGACATGACTATGAGTGTGATGCACTCTCTCTTGTGTAGTCTCTGCTTGCACTGTCAAAGTGTGCATGTAAGACACTGATTTGCACCTTTTATGTCATCTGACAATGGTATTGACACAGTGAGTGCAAAAAAGTGGTCAACTTTGGTGCACATTGTTCAGCATTGACTCTTGGTCACACTGTGTAGCATGACATGCATATAATGTATGCCAGCTTCCCCTGTGAATGAAGAGTTGGAATGTGCATACCTGTGTACCAGGCTTGCTGTCAGTCTGGGATGGAGCTTGCCGATGATGTTGCGTTCAGTCAAGTGTTGCATCAATGAGCTGAATCAAGGAATTGCATCAATGTATGTATCAATCAAGTGAGCTTCATTGCGGGTGCAGGATTTCACTGGAAAAGGGCTGCAGAGGCCAAGCATCCTGTCACTCAGAAGCAGGCGGATGCTCTGCCGCAAGAAGCCATTGATGACACTGCTGCAGCAATTGCAGCTGCTGGTGGTGGCCGTGGTCTGGTTCAGGAAGCCCAGTAACATAGACTTTCGGCCTATTGCATGCAGCAGCAGCCTATGAAATCATTGAATGTAGCAGTACAGACTTTCACAAAGTGTTGCATACAGCAGTGCAGACCTTCGATTGGCTGCATGTAGCAGTGCCAATTTGCAGAGTTCGTGTAATGGCGCCGATAAGATGCACCGTGACACACATTGGACTTTCAGCTCCCGTCTGGCAACATTTGGTGTTCAATGTTCACAGCTTGCCAAACCTTTTGTTCCTAAAGAGCACAAATCGGATGTTGCATACATCAGGAAGGTCAAACGATTTGAAGCATTGATGATGCAGTGGCTCAAGTGACCTGGGGCTGATGTGACTGTACACCAAAAATGCTGCAGATGCATGGCAGCACTCACAAGCAGGTTGCTGGCTCGTGAGTGTCTTGCCTGCTGGTCACTGTCTTTGAAGCAACATCAAATTTTGGACTTCTGTCCAGCTGTATTGGTCAAGACTTGATAGCAACATTGCTGCACCTCAGAATGGCCTTACTTGACAATGCCATTGCATTGAGTGTCATCATGCTCCAGTGGCACGTGTTCCTGATGAAGGCAGTCTGCTATCTGTGTGGTTTATCAACATGCTGACAGCAATTGTGACCATGCATCCATGTACTTGATACATGAAGATCCAGATTCAGCGGCTGCCTGATCGTTCTACAAGTTAGAAGTCATATGCATTGTGCTTGTCTCTACTTGTCATAAACAACGCTGCCAGCTGAAAATGCAGCAGCTGAGGATGGTTACATACCATACACAACCAGAAATCCTCGTCCAATTCAATCTGCCTGCTTGGGCATGTGACAAAACTTGTTTCCTTGATAGATTGGATCTCAGATACACTTTCCCAAGGATACACTAATTTGCAGAGCTTGGTAAAATGCCTGGATCATAGAGGTATTGCATCAGATACAGTACGCATTCAAGCAAGGTTGTGTTAGGCTGCGCAAGGCATTGAAATGCATCTCGGAGGCTATATTTACAAAACTTGTTTGTTTAGGAGCTGGAAACTCAGGTTCAAGGCAAGGCAACATCAAAGCATGATAGCCTTTTACTTCAGTGGTGAATAGAGCTTTTTACATTGCCAGAAGCTGACAAGCCAAAACAGCAATCTGTCTTCACAACTTGGCAAGCATAACTTAGCAATAGCTCATTGTTGGCAGCATGTCTCAGCAGCCTACATGTCACTGCCAAGGCATGACTCCCTATGAGTCATGAGTTACAAGGTATACACACAACATACAACAAAGAGTTGACCCTGTACAGTCGCCATTCAAGTTCAAAAGTTAAGTCTTCTTCAATCATCCTCGTACTCTGGCAGGTCATCTTCATCCTCGTACTCTGGCAGGTCATCTTCATCCTCGTACTCTGGCAGGTCATTTTCATCACCGCCCCAGAAACCACCCTCACAGGCTTCTTCAGAGCCCTGATTCCAGCCTCCTTGTGCACTTTGCTGTGCATCCCTCTGCACATCTTGCTCATCAGGTGCCATATCCCTCTGCACATCCTGCTCATCAGGTGCCACATCCTGGTGCTCAGACTCGCCTCCAATCTTCTGCCTCAACTGACGCACACTACACAGGTTCTCCCAGGTGACAGGAATGAGCATGGCTGTGAAAGGCCTGCCGGTCATTACTGTACTTCATGATGAACCATGCCTCTGCATGGGCCTTCAAAAACCTGTTGGTCAGGGTGGCACAGGCCCCATTGACCAGGCTGATGGTCATCTTAGCACCCTTTAGCCGCTCCATGGCCTGCACCACATCATGTGCATGTCAGACAAGCTTTGGCTCCATCTGATAATAAGAATTCGCGACAAGACAGCAATGTCAGGACAAATGCAGTGTCACCAGAATTTCAGCCAAGTGCTTGATGTCAGCTCTCTGTTACAGAGACCTGTTTATGAGCTGTTGATACTGCAATCCTGCACATGGAGTGTGGATGGCAGGGTAGACTTGTTTGAAAGCGTCAGCTGCAACTAAGGCCAGCAACACCAGAACACAGTTGTGGACAGCATCAAGGCCTTAGCGTATCAGATGTGATTGTGCATTGTAGCAAAGGTTGGCTAATACCTTCAGTGCTGGCGCTTCCATGAGAGCACCCACACCCTCCAGCTCAGCCACAAAGCTGTTGGCAGGCAAGCAAGCCTTGTCCGGGTGGCACCACACAGTCAGCTTGTTCCGTCCTGAAGTCACCTATGCAATAGGCACACAAGCAGTACTTGGGCAGGTCATGGAAACCCATGTGTGGTGCCAAAGCCTTGCAGCATGAACTGAGCTCAAGCGTGGTTCAGAAATCAAGCACTATGAAAGTGTAATAATGTGGAATAGCGTAGCACAGCTGATCTATGCCACATCTCACAGCTGCTTATGCTCAGCCCATGCCTGTAGATCTACTCTGACACTGTCTCATTCAGCCAAAGGGGACCGAGGCTGTTATGTCATGATAGGCAGCACTTGTGGGCCCCATTGGTTTGTTATACAATTATGCAGAGCCCGTACATGCTGATTGCTCACAATACTGCAAGCTCAGGTTGTGCGTCGGACAGACAACACATGTCTTTGCCTTAGTCAAAGTTGTGGCATTGTGTGCGGAACTCGCATCCTCATCAATGGCTATGGATTCTGACAGTCAAAAGCCATGCCGGCTCCTGACGGTGTCATCAGTTACAGAAAGACAAATTGTTATGGACATCCTACTCAGAAGCTAAGTGAAATTGTGAACACTGTGACCCTCATGGGTGATGAATTTCTGTTAAGTACATGGACGTGGTTCCTTTCTTTCCTTTCTTCTGTTCTTTTTCTTGTTTTGGTTCTGAAATGCTGCCATGCCACAGTCCAGACAGAGCTGAGCTTGCATGCCAATACCAGACACAGACTTACCTGCTCACGGCTGGCATCAAAGGAGACCCCCAGCAACTGGGCAGGGTTCAAAGGAGGCTTGTGCATGGCATCCCACTTGTCGCAGAAGGCCGGCATAGTGTCTGCTGTAGACTGCAACGCACTATAATCCACCAGTTCCTCTATAGTGAGTCCAGGCTCTGTCAGAACGCCGCTGTACAGCTCATACAGCGCCCCTCCTGAGCCCAACATCCTCAGCAGGTACGCCTGCATCTGCACTGCCTGCAAGCACACACACACACACACTGTGTCTTGTCAGGCAACAAATTGGCCCAATATGAGCACAGCTACGGTGCATGGCGTGTAAATGCAAAACATAACCGCAACAGTGACATGTTCTGCTGCTGCTTTGAGCAGCCCACTCAGGGCTGAGCGGCCCACAAGCTGCAAGCACCCTGAAACCATAAATACTTGAGCCAAGAATACTGAGAATTTTCTTGAGAATCATAGGGAGGGGCAGGGGGGGGGGGCAAGGGTTTGGGGAGGGGGGTCAGTTGGGCGGGAGGAGGGGCGGGGTTGGGGGGGGGGGGGGCAGACCAAGAGTTCACCTTACGCCAACACAGGGGGTCCAGAGCCCTTGCGCGTTCACAGGCCGCCAAGGTCTTCACTACATCCCCAACTGCTGGCTGCCCAACGTTCATGGCACAGCAGGCCCGGGCATAGTGCAGCTGGGCCCACAGCAGCAGCTGCCTGGAGCGCAGCAGGGGGGACATCAGCCCCCTGCAGGTGGCGTCCACCTGCTTCAACACCCCCTCAGCAAGGTCCACGTCCCCTAGGAAGCACCTGCAGAGGCATAAAACACTTGACAGCAGATTCTTTGCCATACGTTTTGAGTCTATGGTTGAGTCTACCATTCCAGCTCTTTGAGTCTTGCATGAGGAGTCTGCAGCAGTGCACGAGGACTACAGGCTGACCACTCTGCATAGAATGAGCAGCTGCCTATCATGCCTTACATCTATCATGATCAACAACTAGTGTTTCTGTAAACTTCTTGACCTGCATGTAGTTGAGCTCACATCGATGCTGGTGGAAAAGCCCGGGGCAATGCACGTTTTTCTTTGAACAATAGATCTGGCAAAGCAAAGCAAGGATGCATGTCGTGAAATTTCAAAGTTATCCCAAAGTGTGACAGATGTCAATTCTGACCTGTCTACTTCTGCCCACAGACCCTGGAGGCCCTCCAGTTGAGTCAGTAGAGGTGCCAGAAGGCTGTTCTGGCACACTGTACCCGCCACTGCCCTCCAAAGGGCTGCCCTCCGTCTTCAGCAACAGCCCAAGAGCCGCAACCATCTGCAACAGTGCAAGCAATCAACTCCAGCCACCGCTAGATCGTCACTAGATCTGGCTTATCAAGACATGATGTGCATGTGGGGCGAGGCATTTTCGAGCACAGCCATACTGCAGGCAGCATTTGCATGTGAAGCTTTCCCAAGACTGCACCGGCTGCAATTCATCAAACAAGCAGTCTGCATGCATGGCATACACAGCATGGCCTTCATTCTTGACCCAGTCTGAATTTGCATTTGTTGCCAGGCAAACAAGTGCAGCTTAGACAGTACATAAGATGAAGCTGAGGCGGGGTAGCAAACAGTCACATGATACCAGTGAGAACAGTACATGGTCTGTGATCTGGCAAGAATGCAAGCATCCACAGCAATCCTTAATGATTCACTGATAGAGTGACCATGATTACAAAAGAAACTATAAGGAAACTATATGGAAACGTGCGACACAAACAACATCTGCAGCATACAGGTTGCCAAGCTTGAAGATGCTCAGTTGTAATGAAGCCAACTGGGATGCAATGCAAAGCTTGCAAGACTGTATCAGAACATTGGCCAGCAAGTCAGAGCCAGTCTCTGCCAGCTGTTCTGGTTGGAAGTGACAGCATACCTGGTCAAGATCTCCAGTGAGCCAGTGCACATGCACGGTAAGGTGGAGGGCCCATCTGGAGGCGGCCACGTCATTGTTGCAACCCAGGAAGGCAGCCACTGTCTGCAGCACATCGTGGAGCCTGCCCAGCTGCATCTGCTGCCGGGCTTGCAGGCACATGAGGGCCTGGTTCTGGGGGAAGCTGCACACCAGGGGGAGGCAATCTGCCAGTAGGGCTTCTCCTGACAGCCCTGGGCTGGGGTGCTTGTTCAAGACCTGTAACATAGAGCAGCAATGCGTTGATGGTGGATTTGTGCGATCAGCTTGATGGGATCAGTGCATCAAAGCCTGGGGTAGGGCAAGGTTGGAGACAGAGGCAATGAATTGGTCCAAGGGCTTCTCCCAACAGCCTTAAGCAGGGCTCCTGCCTAAGGCTCCAGAGCCTGCGACATGAAGCAGGAACGCATGGAATATGTGCATGTGAGCTCCTTCAGCAATACATATTTACAGTCTGGTCTGTTTGCTTTTGCAGACCACAAAAGGTATGCCCCAGGCCCTGCCCATCCGTCAAGAACTGAGGGCAACAACAGTTTGACAGGTCCAACTTCTGTAACCCTGACGCAGTTCAGTGCACTGTAGAAAAGAGCCAAGGAACTCCTGACTTGGCAGACCGCAAATGAAGCACATGCACTTTGCATGCAACATCTGCTTAGCATATCAAATGACAACATAAGACACAAATTGTGTGTCTTGGCCAACGAAGTGTTGGGCACGGACATGAAGAAGCATTTCAGCATCCTGACCACCTTCCTGGTCAGTCACAACTGCTGACTCATCATCATGCTTTCTTGTCGATATAACCTGATTGCATTGCCCTGCCCTGCATTGCCCAGCATTGCACACATCTCAATTTCTTGTGGTTGAAACATCAAATCAAACCCTGTCTGAGCTACCTACTCGTTCTCAGTTGCCCAAGGAGTGAGCAGGCTTGTACACCTACCTCTAGTGTCGTTTTGCAGCGTCAAGACCAAAAAGAATCAAAGAAGAAAATCTGATAACCTCTTCTTGTCAGCACTTCTGGCACTCTGCTCCGAAGCAATCATACAAGAACTCGAACAAACACAAGCTCTCAGCAATGCTGCTCACTGACATGGGGCAGTGTGCATCCTGTCCCTCAGCTGCACAAGAACCTCATTGCATCACCATGGCCACAAGAGCAAGCAATTGTTGCTTCAAATCAAATTTAATTTGAATTCGAGTAGTTGCCCAATGCGTTTGCAAGATCCTGCAGGCAGGTGCTGCTGCATCTAACTACATAGATCAAAGCTGCAGGTGCTAAATTGAGTGCTTGCCCTGCATGTGTGCACCTGATTGCAGCTGCTCAACCTGGCATGCATTACATGGGCACTGACTGAATCTGGCTCCATTGTCTGACTTCAAATGCATTGACGCAAGGCTGCATTGCAGGCCGCCACAAAGTGCCCTTTCAGCAGCAGCAATGTGGAGCTGCAGCGTACTGGCAGCGCAGGCGCAGCCTGGCTAGACATCCAGCCTGAGAACAGAGTGCTTGCCTGCCAGGTCATCACATACATCACATCACGTCATGTCACGTCACGTCACGTCACGTCATATTACATTACATCACCTCACCTCATAGCTTGTTGTGTACCTGACCCCACAAGACATCACATCATGTTGCATTGCATCACATCATGTCATGTTCCTGCCCACACAAGTCACAGCATGAGCCTGCACACTTGGCACAGCTTTAACACAAATGTGACAATGCTGAGGAGACATCACTCTGCTTGCATCTATTATGCAGTGATACCCTTCATGGCTGTTCTGAACTGAGAGGCTGCTAGCATCTGCCTTGCATGTTTTGCCTGACGCTGTTACGCTGATAGTATAAAACATCTGGGATTAGAAGGCAAATTCCTGGGTGTTGTGGCACCCAAGTGACATCAACCTCATGCGCCCTGAACTCTCACTTGAGGCTTGATTTGCCAAAGTGCAGCTCCCTCTCAGCACTGGCCACAGCAAATGGGAATGTGGCTGCCAGCTCACACTGTCCACTGATCTATACCAGACTGAAGACAGCGCTGCCAGTGCAAGCGTAGCAATGCATGAGCAAGCAAGAGCTTTTTCAGCACAAGTTAGGGTTGTTGAGAGTGCACTGGTGGTGGTGGGGTGCAGCCCACACAGCCAAAGATGCAGCCACACCCATACACTGTATTGTCTATGGTAGTATTGTGAATGTACTGTTACACTGATGCAGATGATGCTGAAGTGCGCAGACATTGGCCACTTGGCGGCAGACTGCAAGACTCACAAGCGCTGGGCTTACCAGCTGGAGGAGGAGTTCTTCCAGCAGGTGGGTCTGCTGCACAATGCCTGGGGCGCCTGACCCACCCATGGGTGGTCCCACATGGGGTACCACCCATGTTTTGCCTTATCACTTGGCCATATATGCATTGAGCACCGTAGCATGGTCTAGAGTATGGGGCTGTGTGCATTTGCTCATTTCCCATCCTGTGTGTCATTCTTTTGTGAGAAGACTGGTAGCAGCCCCAGCCCATCATCATCAAACCTGTGCATTGCTTTATTGTCCTCCTAGCTATGGAGTATTTGCCCGTGTGGTCCTAGCATATCATACCACTGCATGCCTGATGCTCAGAAGAAGCCTGTCTGGCCAGAGTTGACTTGCCATGCAAGCACCTGGTGCATGTTGGCTATGTCTTCACTACTACTTTATTGTTGTGTTATACCATGTTGTCCCTGCGTTATGGACTGTGCTCAATGCACACCGTGTGATTAGTCACACTCAAACAAAACTGTTGTCAGAGGAGGTAAGAAATTTTGGTCTGACATATGTTGTTGGGTTTGTTCAGGGTGACAAGGAGAAGGCTCTGGGTCTGTCTGTGAGTCCTTTGATGGACAGGGCACACAAAGGGGGTATCACGCGATCCCAGGTACCCCTTCCCTCATGCGTAACAATTTCAAAGACTTCCTCACTTGCCTATAGAGCTCATCTGCTCACCATCTCCACACAAACCTTGCTGGACGCTTGTTGTGCAAGCGAGATACCTTCAGCTGATTTGGCAGTCACTGCTGGATTTCAATGCCACTTTGCGCCTGTGGTGCAGGTTGGCTTTTCCAACATTGTAGGGCTGCCACTATTTAAGGCCATGGCAGATGTGTTTGAGGATTCAGCACCGTTGTATGAGGGGGCGCTGGCAAACTTTCAGGCATGGGAAGCGGCGGCTGCAGAGGATGCGCTACAGCGCACAGGTTCTGCTGCCAGCAGGAGTGATGCAGGCTCACAAGCCTGATCAGGCTTTTAGCATGCAGAGCATAAGACGGGGAAAAGACTGCAATTGTGTACAATTATTCAATGCACTGTGTTACCCCATGAGCCAAGAGCAGGTCTGAAAGGCAGAGCCTGAAACAGCTGTGCACCTCAAGACTGGATGCCCTAGCAGTCCCACATGTCTTGGCGGTTTCCTTAAGCAAGTTTGGCGCCAAGGTATCTGGAGGGAATAAAAATGGCTGTATGTGTCCTTGTACTGTGTGGTCAGATCGGGATCAATACTGCATGCTGTAGTACCAAAGCTGCAATACTAGGGAAAGTGGGATGACGCAGCAAACTGGCATGCGTTGAACCATGTCTTAAACTACGTGGACCAGGTACTGTTCAGGGTGGTGATGTTCAGCTTGTTTGGGAAAGATTTTTATGAAATATGTGATTCTCTCAAGGGTAGAATTGTTTACATTATCTGTGGCAGGCCTGTAGAAAGGTAGTCTACACCGTCTGGTGATGCTGCTGAGTTTATTCTTTGGGAACACTTAAACTACATTTTTGGTGCTTTGACATTATGTCATCCAAGCATACCGGTACTGTGGAAAGGAAGTATGTCATGTTTTGAAAGCAAAATGCCCACAATGTTCCTCAACATGTAAGACAAGAAGACATCATTGTACGTTGTACTATATCGACAGCGTCTTGCTGTTACAAGTCTTATTTTGACTGATTGCTTCACGCTCATTTTTGTTGGATGCCAGGTGGATCACGAGATGCCTGGACGGTGTCCGCAGTACAAGGTCAAGGTGCCATAGTCTGCTGGAATGTACATCGTGTGACTCTTGATCACCTGTACACATGTGATTGCTGCTGACTGCAGTAGCAGCAAAGACAGTGAAGGTCAATGGATTGGCTGACGGCTGTCGTGCATCAGTCTACAAAGTGTATTATAAGAGCACACCGTTTGTTGCATGATATGTATACCTTTAGACTTTGTGTAATCCAATAATTGGCTAACACAATGTGTAACTTACAGGCTTGCAATGAACCGAGGTGCATGTTGCCATCACTAACAGACAGACAAAGGTAATGTCATAGCGGCTCAGCTTGACCCCACAGGTAGCAGTGTTCCCTGCAATCTTGCAATTCACAATGTCACAAGACAAAATCTGCAGTGTATTTTGTGCCATCTGTGGGCAATTTGTTTGGGTTTCACCCCTCTAATGTTTGCCTATATTATGCTTGAGACCTGCAGATGTGCCATCAAAATAGGCTCCAAGCAGCTGCAGGCATCTTCTAATAGAGGGCAATCCGTTCTTGAGCCTGACAACCTCTGGTGATGCTCAGGCTTATTTGGGACCAGCTAGCCCAGCAGGGGCGTGCATATACGAGGAGGCCAACCCCAGAATTGCAAACCTGCAATGACAGCATGGCCTTTACTCAATCTTGATGTTCAAGAAGTGAGCGATGCACATGGACCCTGTGCCAAGCTCTGCTGCTTCTGGCAAAGCTACAACAGGCACATGAGCTGAGGCTAATGCTGTTGCAAGATCAAACAAAGCAATACATAAGAAGGGTTTTAGTCACTTACGAGCCTGCACTCATGATGGACTTCACGTCCAACTCTGCACTGTTGATGTTGGCAACACACATGACAATGCAGACGACACCAGCCCAGGCACAGGCCTTAACCTGCACACACACACAGGGCGATGTCAGCTGACTGTCCTTGGCTGAGGTGATCACGAACATCTGATGCCTTTGCAAAGTTGGAGGTATGTGATGGTAGCGTCGAGCAAAATCAAGTCAGATCAGGGGCAGACGTGTTCGTGCAATACCTTTAGCAGAAGAGCAGCCATGCCAAAGCCTACAGCTAGAAGCAATAGCGCACCAGGCGTCTGATCTTCAGCAGTGGGCGGAAGCATCTTGAATGCATGTGTTTCGTTTGGGCGTCTGGGGTCTCCAGACACCTACACCAAAGTGACTTGCATGACCTATCTGTCAATGCTGCACCTTTCTGCAGGGAGCGCACTGTACAATGCACTACAGTCTGCGAGAGGTTGCAGGACAGGCGCACCTTTATTTGCACCACCATTGTAGCGGCCTTTCAGATGCTGCCTGGAACCGTTTGCCACCAGCAGTGTGATAATCTGAACGACGCGCTGTATCAGCGAAGTATCACTGAATCCGACGGTGCCAACTCGCAATAAACAGAGGACCCTGAAGTGTGATGGTGCCGGGCGGCCAACAGCCACACTTTCGTATTGAAGCAAGTAGGTTGCTCCTTCTGTGTTTCAACACTAAGGGTGCCTGAGCTCAGAATGCAGACACGCACGCAAGCTACACAAGTAGCTTGCGTGCGTGTGTGCATGCGCAAGTACGGTATCCGTGAAGCTGTCCGTGGAAACCCAAGTCTTTAACCAATTTTGCATGCGCAGCTTCGAGTGCATACACAAGGTTTCAGTTTTCCTGCAACGAATGGGTAACAGGCTTGCTACACATTCAGCATGTGGCTCACGCCGACTCGCCCTGCAGAAGGGCTATGATCTGCAACATCACGCTCGGCCACCTGCGTAGACTCCTGGCGTCCGTTTGGCCATCTGCGACACTTTGTGTGCAGCCAATTGTGCTGCAGGAAAGCATGATCCGAGCAATAGACAAGGGTGTTGTGCATCGAATCTGTTCAGGCCAAGTGATCTTAGACCTAGCAACCGCTGTAAAAGAAATTGTGGAGAACGCTCTGGATGCTGGCGCGATTACTGTTGAGGCAAGCACATCTGGGCAGGAACGTGCTTGCAAGTATGATCTGCTCAGACAGACTGCCACATACCCAGGTGCGTCTCAAGGAGTACGGGAGCGAGCTCATAGAGATCGCAGACAACGGCAGCGGAGTCGAGCCAGCCAACTTTCAGTCGCTCACACTCAAGTACCATACGTCCAAGCTGCAGCATTTTTCTGACCTTCAAGTGAGTCGATTTCTTTTTATCACCTCAAGCTTGCCATTTCGATACTCAGTCTGCCTGCTACTGGTAACTAGTTCTTAGTAGTTTGCTCCCTTTCAGGACGTCAGCACATTCGGGTTCAGGGGTGAGGCCCTAAGTTCCCTCTGTGCCTTGGCCTCAATCACCATCACTACTCGCACAACCAATACCAATCCTGCACAAAGGCTGTCGTATGATCATACTGGTAGCTTAGTGGGAACTACGCCTACAGCAAGGGCTGTAGGCACCACGGTAGCTGTCAAGGACCTTTTCAAGACCCTGCCTGTGCGCCACAAGGTGACCCAAGGTGCTTGCTGGGCATTGCTAACCTTCGTTCACCCACAGTTCATGTCATACTTACGGTACAAGTGGTGTGTACTAAAGGTGTAGTGAAAGTTTGCATCTGCTTCCCACAGGCACCTGTTACAACCTAGGTTGCCAGTCAGGAGCATGCAGTTGGATCATTTTCATGGCGCACTCTATGCCTGCGCATTGCTTTAGCATCCAGCTTAATGCCTCAATTGTCGCATCCCCTTGCGTTGTCAAGCTTCAGAGTGTCAGCAGTGAGTCCCAGTGTGACAGTCAATGATCTCCTCAGGTATGCAGTGTGTGTATAAAACTGCGTTTCACCTTCCATGTGTTTTCGCATACGCAGGAGTTCATGCGGCACATAAAAAGGGAGTATGCCAAGCTGGTGACAGTGCTCCAAGCATATGCCCTCATCTCCACAGGGGTGCGCATGATCTGCACAAACCAGGTGAGCTTCTTTGCCCATACAGCTTATAGCAAGCAGATCTGCTGTGTAACACTTGTGCAGCACCTGTCACAGGCATCAACGTGACAGCCTGTGTTTCTGCAGCAGCATGTGTTGGCTGGACACATGATGCTCATAGCTTGCTGGACAAACAGCCAGGAATTTGTCCAGACCTTTTTTTCGCAGCAAATGAACAGACTGCACACAGCAGGTCGCTGTTCCTGGTCGTAACATTGTGACACATGACTGCTGAGTTTTCAAGCATACCAGTCTAGCTGCGCTTTCCACTCTGTCTCCTTACAAAACTGCAAAATACAGGACTGAATGAGGCAATCAATCGCTACATCCTGGATGATCCTATAAGCAAGAGGTCAAGATTCTTGCGGGATCACTTCACCAGGCAACAACAAGCTTGTCTCAAACATCTCCACAATTTAGCAATGCGGTTTCACTGTCCCCAGACGTCTCTGAGTTTAGCTTTCCAATGTAAAGATGACGTCTCTGAACTAAAATAGAAGATTTGGGATTGAAAAAAGCTGTTGTGTGACTGCAAGGTGGGCTCTGCAGCTCGCAGCACAGTTCTGTCCAGCACCGGGGGCAAGTGCTTGAAGGACAATATTGTGAATGTGTTTGGGTCCAGGCTGGCAGAGGGACTGGTTGCCCTATATGCTGAGACTGCTTCTGGAACTAGACTTGCTGGGTGAGCGCCACAGGACACACTTGAACACCATGTACGGAGCTTAAGGCGCTGGCAGCATGTGTTCTGTACGTGTCTCTTGCATCCTTGGTCTCGTCGTTTAGAGCAAGAGTGCGCATTTGTATCCAGGCCTTGTCTCTCTCCCTCTCACTCTCTGCAGCACCTGGTAGCGCATGAGACTGCACATGTCCTTGTTTGCTCAGCAAGATGAACTTCTGCAATACAACTTACATTTAAACACAAGGAAGCTGCGCATGAGGGCTGATGCATGATATTCACCTGGATGACCATCATGCAGCAAAAATGATAAGCTTTGCTTACATTGATAATTCATACATGCTTTACATCTTGGGCTTTCAGGTCACCTGGTTGACATGCATCACCATCACGCAACACAAATGGTCAACTTTTCTGACATCGATGCTGGGCTTTTAGGTCACCTGAGTGTTATGCTACACCATGCTAGACCATGTTGCAGCAAGACTCATCAACCTTGGCTTACTCGACTTTTGGGCTTCCTCAGGTTTGTGTCAAAAGCTGGGGCAGGCAGTCGGGGAGGAGGCGACCGCCAGTTCTGCTATGTCAATGGCCGCCCTGTTGACTTACCCAAGGTATGCTCACAGCTCATCTTTGATCATATAGCTTGCACGCTCCCTCAGTCACTCACTCCCTCACTCACGCAGTCACTCACTCGCTCACTCACGCAGTCATTCACTCGCTCACTCACGCAGCCATTCACTCGCTCGCTCCCTCACTCACGCAAACAATCACTCGCTCATTCAATCAGTCACTCGCTCGCTCCCTCGCTCGCTCACTCACTCACTCACTCACTCACTCACTCACTCACTCACTCACTCACTCACTCACTCACTCCCTCAGAAATGTGCACCAGAACAGGAGCCTGGCATACAAAAGGTATTTGCCTTGCTACCTCAGCGTATTGGTTCACCAGCACTTGCATGTTCTGGCGCTGATCATGCACAGCCATGGAGCATGTGTCTGGTCTTCTGGCACATCATCTGATGTGATAGCCCCTGGCCTTGGTTGGTTTCTTCTGAGACACGGCCTGATAGCTGAGGGAGCCTCTAACTGAGGAACATATTGTTTCCCGCATTCAAAAATTCGATGATCCTTATCTAAATCTCAGTACTGTTTTCACCTTCAAATGGTATCTTCCTGCTGTGGTTTTGCCTCTGTCCAATATGACAATACAGTTACATCTTGACTTGCTGCATGTTGCATGTGTGTAGAGTTGTGAGTGTTCATCAACTCAGTAAACAATATACCCTGCAGCATAGTTGAGGAATTCTCTGGCTGTGCAGGTGATCAAGGTGGTGAACGAGGCATTCAGATCTCTGGCCAGCGCAGCTGCTGCAGCTAACAGACCTTGTCTGGTCCTGGACATACAGCCTCCCAAGGACAGGTGACCATGCTGCTGTGCTGGTCCCTCATTGTACTCATCACTCTGACCATCCTTCAATTGCTCACACCGCCTCAGCCTCTGAAACAGGACTGTGCATCACCACTTACACTTTGCTGGTCCTTCATTCTATTCATTAAAATTAAGGACCACCCTTCAGGTGTTCATACCTCCTCAGCCTCTGGATCAGGCTTGTGCATCACCACTTACATCCTGTATTTGAGTGCTATGGAAGCTTAGAGATGACTTGAGCAGGATGCAACAGTTCATTCTATGGTTTTCCAGAGGCCCAACGTGACAAAAAGTGCGGGCCTTGTTTATTTCATCTAAAGCTGCTGCTGGATTAGGATGAAAATCAAACACAACTGTGTTGTGGGTGCAGTTATGATGTGAATGTGACTCCTGACAAGCGCAAGGTGTTCCTGCACCATGAGGCAGAAGTGCTGCAGGCTCTGCAAGAGGTAAGTCTTGCTCAACCACTCACTCATTTACTCGATTGCTCACTTTCTCCACCCACCCACTCACCTTCAAGTGACTGTTGCCCTTCCACCCTGTGAAACTGTGAATTAGGCACTGCTGCATTGCTGCAACATTGTGCCACGCAAGTGCAGGCCCAACAGATGCAACAAGTTCACATAAACTGCAATTTTGCGTTTGAACTGCGTGCATACGCAGACTTGTTTCTCTGACTCACACAATCAAATGAGCACCCTGCCAGCAGAAGTATACTTTTCCAATATCCAGTTTTGTGTTATGATCATACAGAGAAAACCAAACTACCTATACTTAGCTTGAGTGACAGTCGTCTGCTTGCTGCCAAACAAATCCAAAGCTTGTGCCTATTGATTTATTGCCGCGCAGTGATGCAACATCAGTTTGAGGTTCAGCATCACAAAGACAGTGAATTTGCCTGCAGGCGTTGCAGCAACTGTGGGAGTCTGCAAGATTCACCTACCAGGTCAACAACCCATCAAGTCAGGGCATCTCACAGAGAGAAACCCAGGTCACACCATCTGCCTCGAGACTCAAAGGCTCGGCTGCTGAGGATGAAGCTGAAGCTGAGAGCAGTGGTGACCTAGATGATGAGTCACAGCAGGCCATTCCTGGTCCTAGTCAAGTGGTGACCAGGAGAGCTGGACTGCCTTCTTCAGATTCCAGGTACTCGCAAATCTGCGTCATGGGCACTGTCAGTCAGATCGTGAAGTGTGATAATACCTTTTCCCGCCATATTTGAAGTCTAATAGGCTTGAATGTTTTGGCTTGCAATGTGTCAAACAGCTGGTCCTGTCTGCAAGCAATTGACGTCCAACTACGCTGTATGTGACCTGCCATACCATCCATATTCTGATTCTTGACTGACAATTTGGCTAAACTGCAGGTCTAGGCCAAAACCCTTCCATGCCTTCCTCCAACCCTCAGCGAAATCTGCGGCGACTCAGCACACTTTTTCTTCAGCAGGGCCCCGCCAAGCCCGGCTGTCAGGGTTTGTCTCCACGCCTAGGGTTTCAGCTCCGAGCCAGATGGCACCACCAGAGGCGGACACCTGGCAGGCGCCACATGCCAGTCATACACCAACTGGTGCTGCTGTTCAGTACAGTCTGACTCCTGCTGGGTAATTTCTGCACATGCAATCCATGGCCTGTCTGCTGATGCACTGATGCATGTGCTGGTTACGCCACCAAGTCCCTCCCACCGGCTCATGCACTTTGCTCAATCACTCACTTGCTCAATCATTTCTTCAAGCAACAGCCTGTGTTCTATGGGCGTCATCTTTGCTTTCAACTGTCATGCAATAACCATGCCTGCTCATTGTGGTGAAGCTGTTTGGTCTCAGCCATAGTACCCTGACTGTAGCTTCATTGCAGCTGCTTCTTGTTTTGGCTGCATATGCTGTTTGTTCCGTCAGCCTACTTGGTCTGCATATTTGACTGTGGTCGCAGTGTGTCCGCACCTGTCTATACAGGCATACTTCATCACTGATGCTGCTTCAGAGTGCACAACATCAAGAGTTGTACTTTTAGATGAACACATTCATGCACAATTTCTGATGCTTGCATCATATCTATTTTTGTCTTGTGGCAGTGCCTCTGATCCAATGGAAGCCGAAGAAGCCACCCCCAGCTTTGAAAAGCAAACCCTATCACGGTCCCCAGGTAAGACATACGTTTTTTACTATTCACAAGTCGCGTTGTGAAGTCACGTGTCAATCAAAGATGCATGTGTTGTAAGCATCGTCCTGGTCTGTGTTTTCCAGCAGCCTATAAAATTTATTTAATGCAAAAGCAGCATATGACATGCACACACACCCGCACACTAGTACTCACGCACAGTCAGGGAAACAAATGTCATGTTTTTCACCATACTTAGCTGCTCTCCAACGCACATCTTGCTTGTCTTTCAGCAGAAGATACAGAGCTCCAGACAGTGCAATCTAAACTGTGTTTGATTGTGCAGTATGAGCATCCTGTTGTGCTTTACAAACAGCACAGGCTTGATACTCATATTGCATATGGTGCCAGGCTTCACAGACCATATGACTGTGTTGTGACTGTTTACATCTGATATGCAGGCCGAGCAAATCACACTCTGTCGAGATTGTAACTGCTGCATTGCACTAGTGCAGCGCACAATCTTTTCCCACCATACAACACACTTGTTTACTGTATGACAGGTGTGACGCCAGTGCAGATGGTCTCATCAGTGGCACAGGAGGAAGAAGTGAATGCAGACATGCTGCAGGTAAGCTGCACTGCTGCACAAGTCTGTCTAATTTTCTCAGCACATCTTAAAGCAGTGTCCGCCAATGCGCCCGGACCACCTAAAATGTGATGTTAGGGTTGTGTCAGATGCAGTAAGTGCCAGCATAAAAGTGGCCTGGTCCATACTGGGTCTTCTGTCTGCTTTGCATATGAGTCCCCTATAAGGTTGGGCTGTGTGGCAAAGGGGAACAAACAGACAACAGACAAAGTCTTGTGCATTGGATGTCATGATTGCAACTGAGCAATCAATTGAGTTTGCAATTTGCTGCCTTCCCAGCAGGAATCAGAAGCACAGTGGACACCAAGAATAGCAGATCCACAGGTTGCTGATCAGCAGGTGGCCTTTGACTTGCCATCGCTGAGAGCAAGGCTGAAGCGGCAGCGAGATACAGCAGCTGCAGACCTGCTGGCGACTCAGCAGGGCAGCAAAAGAGGCCGCTTTGAAGCTGCCTCTTTACAGGTCAGCCTTGGGACTCAGCTTGCTTACTAGATTGGTGTGTAGGTTGTCAGGGGCGTTTAATCAGGCTGCTGCAGTCAGCATTGTAGGACTGTCACTGGCGCTTGAGGTGTTGCTTTGAAATATTCATGTAAGGACCTGCCAGGCATGTACTCATTTCCTGCACTACCAGGGTCAAGCTGCCATACTTGCTTCCTCGTGTGCCTACAGCTAACAGTGATGTGCTGCATGACATCTCAACGCCGTTATGCGATGCAGAGCGCCAGTGCGGCAGCTGCGGATGACGATAACGCGTCCGCAGCTCAAGAGCTGGATAGGGTGTTCAACCAGGCGGACTTCCCGCGTATGCGCATCATCGGCCAGTTCAATCTCGGCTTCATTGTCGTGCGTTTGGGGCAGGACTTGTTCATCATTGATCAGCACGCCTCGGACGAGAAGTTCAATTTTGAACGCTTGGCTTCGACCACCGTCCTGAACAAGCAACCGCTGCTGCGACCTCAAACGCTGGACCTGTCTCCCGGAGAAGGTGTCACCGTACGAGAAAACCTTGCCGTGTTTGTAAGCAATGGCTTTGACATCCAGGAGCAGGCAAATGGTCAACTAGCCCTTGCTGCTGTTCCATTCAGCAAGAACATCACCTTTGGCAGGGACGATGTGTTAGAGCTGGTGGGGATGCTGAGTGGACACTGTGATCATCAGGGAGCAATGTCTTTGAGTGCATTTCCCTCAGCTGCTACCCTGCATCGTCCATCAAGGTATGACACCACTTCATCTATTGTTCCACTCTCAAGACTTCTTGTGCAGCTGTTGTGTTGGCCCTCTGCTCGATGCTGCCCTTATCTGTCAGAGGGCCTGATGATGCCACTCAAGCTGCACTGCGTGAATTTCTCTCTGGTTTAAAAGGTGTCCACAAAGATGTCCTGAGTTGCAGAGCCTAATGACATCTTTGCTTACTGCAGCACTTATGCAGAGGTGCTGGGGTTGGGCCATCCTGCTACCCAGTGTCTCAGCTGCATCAGTCACCTTTGCAGCTGCTGTCACTGACAAGCAAAACCTTGCACTGACTTGTATAAATTATGCACAGGCTGAGATGTGATGTCTGCTATTTGTTTCAGGGTGAGAGCAATGCTGGCTATGCGGGCTTGCCGAAGCTCCATCATGATTGGCAAAGCATTGGATATAAAAACGATGAGAAGTATTGTGTCCCACCTTGGGGGTCTAGAAAGCCCCTGGAACTGTCCGCATGGTCGCCCGACCATGAGACATTTAACAGTGCTTCAGTGAACAGTGCATCAGCGTATGTGTGTTGCAATGCAGCACATGCAGCAAAGCTACATATGTGTGTCCTACACATGTCAGTGCACAGCATTCCAGGCATTTTGTACTGTGCTGAATCAGCGTCTGGGAACATCAGATGTTCCCACACACAAGCTTGAATGCGGCAAGCCTTTGCTTGGCGTGCATCCATGGCTGACCTGCATGGCAATACAGGCTTGCTGGGTTGCAAAGCAAGGTGGTAGCTGAGCTTGGTTGCTAGGTCTAAGCTGACGTCTGCGGGTCACGTTTGATCGGTCTCATGAGCAGACACAGGCAGTAGTCCTTGGTTCAAGTGTGCAAAGTACTTCAACGTAATTGCTGCTGCAATTTATGATGGTCGCATGTGTACGTACCTATCAAACAGAGCAATCAGGGCAACTTTCTTGGTGGGAAGCAGTACCTTATCAGATTGGATGTCAGACCGGGAGATTGGTCAGTGCACATGCATTGGCCAATGCAGTTGTGGCAGGTTCTAGCATTTTGATGTTGTATGTGTTGTATCTGATGTTGTATGTGTTGTATCTATGCTGTATGATTGGCTGTTTTACAGCTGGAAGAACGGAAATGAAGCCAACCTTTGTTCTCAGCAAATATCAAGGCAAAGATTGCAAAAATCACTACATATACGTGGCAAGCAAAAAGAAAAAGCCCAGCTTGGCAAAGCATACAAAAAGCACTGTAGCTTGGCTGAACAGCATAGCAAGCTGTATCTACAAAGCAAAAGTGAAGCTACAGCTACAAAGCAGATGGGAGAGCAGCTACAAAGCAATCATGGGCCACAAAGCAATCAGGGGCCACAAAGCAGTATGTGCGATGGGCTACCAAGCAGTTCTGTACATAGCTAACAATCAAGTCTCTGGCTACAAAGCAAGTTGGAAAAAGCTGTGCAAGGTATCACAAAAGAAGTGCATTGTGCCGAAAAAAGGTGGGCAACAGAAACAAGAGCTGTGCATCAGAAGCAAACAAGAAGCTCACAAGAAAAGCAAAGTACTGGAGCTGAGCATACAGAAGAGAGAAGTTGTAGAAGTGCGCAAAGGCAGCATTTTTGACACTCACGACTACTGCCACTGCATGAAAACTACGCTGCACTGCAGAAGTCTCGCTGCAGAGTGAAGCTAAATTCAGCAAGATTTTGCGGACTGGGTTTGCACTTAGTATCTGGCCACCGCCTCAATGTCCTCACCACTGTGGTCACCCTGGTCTTCAACTGTTGTGGTGATGCTCTTCTTCCTGAGCCTCACTAATCGCCTCCTGCCCTTGCCATTTGACTCACCACCATCAGCCATCATGCTGTCACCATCACCGTCAACATCAGCTGTGGCCTCACCCACGAATGCACCTCCTGCAGCTGTGCTGCCCTGTCCACCACTGCTGCGACGCCTTGCGATTGCATTCCCACCTTCGGCGACTGCCAACTGCTTGGCAGCAGGCTCTGCACAGCTGACCGCAGCTGCACGCTTCTTGCTGACCTTGGTTACTGCTGCATTCGCTGGTCCACTGTAATCCTTCAGGCCTGGGGCACAGTCACTGGACAGGGGCTGGCTGTCAGACTGGGTACCCTTTGCCAGCATGGCCCCAAACGAACTGGACTGGTCTGTAGTCAGCTGCTGACCAACAGCTGTTGATGACTCTCCAAAGGAAGCATTCCTGTTCCTGTGAGCAGCTGCGCCAAGGGCAGCTGAGGTCTGCTGATGGGTCTGCTGGGGTGCAGCTGCAGGGCTGCAAGGCAAGCGGCGAAGCCGCAGTGCCGCGAAGCGGCATTTAGGGAATGCTTTGGTAGTTAGGGTAGATCAGGCGTTGGGGGCTAGAGCGCCCTTACGCCGGTTATCAGGGCGGAAGGCAAAAAAATCTACATTCGCCGCCCTAGCACCCTAAGACTCAGCGACTTAGAACTCTGAGTTAACAACGAGAACGTCGTTGGAGCTGAGTCTTTGAACGCTATTGGCAAAACGAGTTGTTGCAAATGCTAATTGTTACCATTTGTACCTTGTAACACGATAGCGGACTATCGATGAGGTATTGATGTAATTGGAAGATTTGTTTATACCTCTTGAGACTGATTTTGAAACTTGAAATAATCCGTTCTGAATATTCTTCAGGAACCATGTGCATGATAGCAGTGCCGTCGTGATAACAAATAACATTTCTCTGCTCATAACTACCAAGAATGTCATCATCCGGGAACAGGGGCCCCAAAAAATCAAATACATGGGAAGCACAACGATTAGCAACTCTTAGAAGACTCAATCGGCCCATTAAACCGGGCTGTAAGCAAATTAAACCACAATTTTGGACCATTCGATACTATCTCATTGAGAAGCATGGCACTGAGTGGAAGCCCCAACACCTCCGATTGCCTGTGCACAGCTCTCAAGATCGTTTGAGGTATGCTGCTGAGCATGAGTGGACCGTTCCTGCATTGCATACCAGGCTAGTGGCATGTTTGCCCAACCGCAACTCTCATCAAGTCATTGCTTGCATATAAAGGTTGCATCTTAGTATTATGTACAAAACATGGTGGCTATACATACTTGTCCAACTTGCGGC
>JAABUP010002418.1_pt1 | contig 36188 bp, 39 predicted proteins | sample 5559201 | NCBI WGS metagenome assembly JAABUP01 (sample SAMN10711887, study PRJNA513373) | rock metagenome | isolation source: Antarctica rocks | place: Antarctica
TACAGGAAAGAAGTGCGCCAGCTGGAATCCTCTCGCCATGCTCGCTCACAGGAGGCTCAAGTCCTGCAGGCTCAACTCAGGTGTCAATGCTGTATGCATTCATATTCATGTTTATATTGACTTTTGCACTCATGTTTAGTCTAATTAGTCTCAAACTCAATCATTTATTCGTTTGGTCATTCACTCACTCACTCACTCACTCACTCACTCACTCACTCACTCACTCACTCACTCACTCACTCACTCATTGGGTCACCCCCTTCCCAGCCGCATCTGGCCCCTGGCATGCATGGAGACTGAACAGGCCAAAACAGCGCCCTCATGCACAACAGTGCAGAATATACACTGCACAGCAGCCTTGGCACTAGAATGCATGTGTCTTGTTTCTAGTTAGTGCTCTAAAAAGTGCTCAAGGCTTGCGCTGATTGGTTCCAGCAAGCAGTGTGGTGCTGTTGAGAAAGCTAAGCAAGTCAGTGATGCACACTCACGTCACCATGCGCTCATGCAGGGAACTGGAGGGAATCTTGAGTGATCGTCATGAAGACATCACCAACTTGCATGACCAGCTTGCTACATCACACAGCAGGTCAGTTCATGCACCCGCTGAGTAGCACCCGTCATTTTCCTCATGAAGGCACTGTCTGCACAATCCTCTGACCCACATGGTATGCATGTATCAGCAGGCAAAGTAATGTGTTCACTGCACCTGTGAGACCTGCCGTTCATGACCAGTACTCTTGCAACTTGCTGCACAAACCTCAGTGTACATCAGCAAGGACCCCCACCACATGCTCACTGCCTGCAATTGGCATTCAAAGACAAGCATAGGCATACGCATGCTTGCTTGAAACGATCATTACTCAACTTACGCCTTGACACAAATAAGCGCATGCCAAGGTCAGCAAGCAAAAGTGATTTCCAAGGATAACTTGCCTTTTTATGTGCGACTTGGACAGCATCATATGGCTCACAAGCAGCAGACTTGAGACCGGAGGCTGTTGCATGCATGCGTGAAACATTGTTAGATGACTCATTCCTTGGAACAAGTGAGAGGCACACGACTTATCAAAGCATGACTCATACCATGACATAAGGAAATAGGCACAGGCTGTTTGTGTTTGACTCAGAGTGGCTGAGCTGGAGTTGATGCGAGGGCGTGAGCTTGGAGATCATGACAAGCTTGAAAGGCTGGAGGTCTGCACTGAGAACCTGGTCAAGCGCTTGCAACTGGATCATGATAAGGTCAAGCTCATCAAGCTTTCCAGCATTTCCTTTGGCTCGTATCGTCATTGCTGTCAACAATGTATCTTTGCACCTGCCGTGCCTGGGAGTCTAAAGTTGTGCACACAAACATGTGTAGCAGACCATGGAAGGTTAGTGTTTCATCCTTGCAATTATGCGTCTTCTCAGGGGCACAAATCAGTGATGCCAGATTGATGAACCGCTTGTGGTGGGTAACAGCTTTACCAGCAGTGTGCAGCAAGAAGCATCTGACATGCATCCATTGCATGCACCATTGAATTGCGTCCAAGCTTAGACACCTGCTTGTGTGTTGCAGATGGCAGCTGAGAAAAGCGAGCTGATGAGAGAGGGCAGCACTCTGAAAAGCAAGCTGGTAGCTGAGAAGCAGCATGCAGCTGTGTTGCAGGTATTCTACTTGTTGTGTGCTTGCGTTTGAGAACAGCTTAGCGTGAATGGACATCTTTGCATCGATGTTGATGCATATGCAAGACATACCAGTAGCATGTTGATGCTCTATAACTTGCAAAGTGCAATTGACAGGCTTAACAGGCGGTTGGGCTTCAGCTACTTCCTTCTGCTGTGCCAGTCTGTCTGCATTCACTGATTGTGATTTGAGTTGCGTCATGTGAACATTATGTGTCTACATTGCAGGCCCAGCTGAGAGTTGTCAAGGAAGAAAGCAAGGAATCAGAGGGCAGGTTGCTGCGGCAGCTCAAGGAGGTGCAGGCAGATCGCAACATTTGCCTGGAGGCTGCCTGCCGTGCTGACAATGTACTGTCGCGTTTTGGTGATGAGAAGCTGCTAGGATCTGACTGTGGCAGAGCCAGCAGCCCTAGAGAAAAGGCCAGAGCCTTGGAAGACCTTCAGGCCAGACTGAGTGCATGCACCAAGGACAGGAGTTATGTGGACAGGGCCACAACTGCTCTGGATGGGATTGCAGCTGCAGGAACTTCCATGCTGAAGCTGAAGGGTAGAGAAGCACATAGTGGCACTGGTGCACAGGCGTCACCAGCAGCTAGCACATCGTCTGGTCGATTTGCACAGCTTTTCCAAGACAGTCATGCTCTTCAGCACCCTCACAGCGCATGATGAGTCGTTTCGTGCCAATGTCTGAACCATTGGTCTGGTCCATTGGGCTGTGATTGCCAGCTGTTGAAAAACTTCGACTTGCAACAACATCTATACTTCGTCTTCCCATCTCGAGCGGCTGACTAGACATTACAAGAAATTTGCCAAAAATGAATTACCTTTCCGGGGAAATCGCCCTCGAAAGAAAGCACGGCGGTCCGACCCAGCAGGCTCGTTGTTGCAGGTTACGGTCGAGCCTGCAAACGGTCTGCAGCGCCGCGCCTGGCTTGGCAGGTCGTATGTTAGTGTGGAGAACTCAGTAGCGGCTGTTGTGAGGGTCGCGGAAGCCTGATAGCAGACTGACTTTTCAAAAGGCTGAGAAGCCTGCGAGCTCAGCTGCCTGTGTTCCTGCGGCTTGATGCATTTGCTAGCCGGCTAAGCGCTGAATAGCGCAGTGTCAGAGCTTTGATTGGGCAGCCGCGCAGGTTGCGCCTTTGTTTGGCGACTTTTGACCAGTCTCGACGATGCCTTTGAGGGGAAGTTGACTAAGAGACCGTATACAGAAGGCGCAGGTGAGACGCGTTCACTGTTGCAAGAGGGTCTCATTGATCGACATGGCGGCATCGTTGTCTGTCTACCAAGAGTGCACAATCGCTGGAATTCGTCCGTTCTTGATCCGCGCCTAGTGACACACGACCATCTCGACGCTTGCTATGTCACTCGTATATCGCTGACACTCCATTCTTCTTGCTCGTTCTCTTCGAAATTCCAACAATTAGGCAGTTTAGCTTTTTGAAGACTTGCCTGTCTCTCATGACGTACAGCCGTTAGTTGCTCCAGCCTGTCCAGCAAGGTGCACAAAGAAAGACACAGCTTTACACAAATGAGACACACTTTGAGCATGAGGCTCCTTCATGAGCTACTGTTTCATGTACTGAGCTAGAGATGATGCTGACAGGAGGGCTGCGCACTTGCTGCAGGTATTGCAGCAAAGCACGCTCAACAGCTTTCAGGGTCTGGATCTGCAGTCAGCTCAGCTATGCCGCAGGAGTAACCAGAGGACTGTTGCCATGGACTTGACTCAGCTGACCACAATGCAACACAATTCTGCTGCGATACTCCGTCTTCTGTCAGAAGCAAACGACCCAGAGTCTTTGAGAAAAGCCCACACAATTCTGACAGAGATCACCAATGGCAAAGGCCTGCCCCCTGTTGCACCTCTCGACCAAGCAAACAGTGGCAGCCTTCAGCCCAGAGAAAGCATCTCAGCTGCAGCAGGCTTAGAGCCACCACACGAGGCAGCTGAGAAAGAGGCAGTAGCAGATCGCGAACCTGCTCCTCACACTCATCAGACCAGCACCCTTGCTCGTAGGGAGAGCACCTCCACAGAGCCAAGTTCTGGCCCTCTTGCAGCTGCTGACACTTTGGACCGTGATCCTGCTCACTACGACCTTAGTGGAGCAGTGATTGAGTCAAGCAGCACCCTGCGAGAAGCAGTCAGGCGGCTGCAGGCAGCAGAGCATAACATGCCGTCCTACATGCGCTTCATTGCTGGGACTAAAGGCTCCGCCTCAGCTCCACAGTCTGAGAAGAAGCCTCACTCCAGCAGAGCATCCCCAGGGACCTCCACAGTGAAGCCCCAGGCTTCCACAAGGCTCCACAAACCAAACAGATCCCCAGATAGTGCTCGAGCTCTTGCCGGCGGCAACTCCCAGGAAGCAGGCAGAAAGCAGGATGCTGTCAAAGCACAGACTCAGGCCATCTTCAGTGCTCAGGCAGCAGTCAAGGCCATGGATGCGCTCAAGGCTCAGCACACAGGCAGCCTGCGCGGCACGGACACACCTCAGGACAAGAGCCCCCTGCAGGCCAAGCACAGGCCCCAGGCTGGAACTGGTTCAAAGGACCAATCACTGTCTCCTAACACTGGCAAAGCTCAGGCCTCAATGCCTGAGGCTGCACCAGAGCCACAGAACGTGTCTGACACTCAGAACGCATTCGCCCCTGAAGGCAGTGGCAAGGAGTCAAGCTTGGGCCAGCCTCAGGAGTCAATCAGGCCCCAGCTGCTGAATGGGTGGCGGTTGCTGCCAGGACAGCAGCCCCCACTAGCAGCACTACCTGATGACATTGCGGCATGGGACACGCCTCGCTTGGAGCAGATGCCAGGCAGGTTACCAGAACCCAGGTTCAATTCCCACCTGCTGCACTCAGCATCAAAAGCAGCTGTGCCAGCGCTCAAAGCAGAGGCAGCCAGCTCAGCATACGACTCCCCCAGGGTAGCCCAGTCCAAGGGGGGTGAGGGTGGCGTGGTTGAGGAGTCTGCTGATGGGAAGTGGCCTGCGCATGTGTTGGTGCAGTGCAACGGCAACCAGGGGAAGTTCCTGCTGAACAAGCAGAGCATGGTGTGTACCTGCAAGCTGTGCCAAACAAAGGCTGCCAAACTGGGTCTCACGTTTGTGGACATGACCCCCACGGAGTTTGAACGCCACTCAGGTACAAAGCAGAATGACATTGCCTGCTGCGCATAGTTGCAATTGCAAGTTGAGCTCCTACTATGTGCATGTGGCCATTTGTGTGACATTTCATTGTGTGCATATGGATCTTGACGTGCAGAAAACTTATAGAAAAAAACATCATGAAGGACCAAAAGAATCATGGGTCAATCAAGATGCAGACTCACACCCGTCACTGCAACATGTCACAATCAACGGACAATCCTCTGCTCTGAGTTGACTCGAAATCAATGCTCCTGTGCTCTAGATTCTTGCATTGACTGCAAGCTGATGCATTGCACTGTGGTGCAGGCATGGCAGCATCCAAGAAGTGGAAGTACACGGTCCGGATTCAGCATGATGGGCGCCCCATTGGCACCTGGCTGGAGATCCATGGCTATGCCCCAAAAGCCCTCACGTATGTCACCAATGCTGCTGCACTCACTTGATTTAGTCATGATAGGCCTATTAATAATAAAAATAGTAATAACTAAGCGCTTTCCAGCTCATGACGAGCTAGGTACATGCAGGACACGTCTTGTCTCTCCAGAGCAGCCTGTCTTGTACAAGGCGTAATTCAATGGTTGCCGGCATGAACTTACAAATGCTACCGAGACTAAGGTCCTGCCCCATGAGGGGGCATCGGCTCTTGTATGCTGCTGCACTTATGTGCCTGTTGCAGCTCCAGCTCAAGCTAGCAGTATAGAGCATGGAACAAGGCACAATTTTGATTGCTGCACAGCTTGATTGTGTCCTTGTGTCAATGCTGGCATGTATGTTGGCAGACACTTTGAAGGTAGCAGGCCGGCATCATCATGTGGACATGACAGCATGGCTGACTTAACCAAGCTGCAACGCTTGTGCAAGTACTTGTGCACATGCAGTCTGCTGTGCGTACCTATGGTCTGCTCTATCACATTACACTGCAGAGGAAAAGATCATTGGATGCATTCATGCTCTATGCAGGCGGGACAGATCTCTCCCAGCAGATTGCAAGATGGCCACCAGGGAGCGCAACAGGACTCGTGACCGCAGCAAGTCGTCAGACATCTCTGGTGAAGCTTCCTTGGCAGCTACAGCTGCAGCTGCCAGGGATAGGCCCACATCTACAGGCCCCCACCGACTAGCCTCAGGCCACCTCCATGCAGCCCCACCAGCTTCCACAGCAGCTGCGCCCCCAGCCCCAACCCAGACCTCATCCCCACCGTTGCGCCTGAACGCTGCTGACCTGCTTGTAGCAGCTGCAGCGGCAGTCAACAGAGCCGATGCGCTGCAGCGTGCTGAAGCCAGTGAGAGTGACATGAGCCCACATGCTTGGCACGCTGCGCCTCAGCCTTTTGAGCTGGCGAAGAGGAGGAAGGAGAAGGATGCTGAGCGCAGGGCGAAGAGGGACAGGCAGGGTCAAGCAGCTGCCAAGGCAGATGAGGAGCAGGTGCCTCAGGGCAGGGAAGAGGTGCATGGTGCTGGAGGTGGTGCTAAGCAGGACGAGGCTCCAGCTGTTTCTGGCCCAGACACAAAGAGGGCTAGGCGGAAGGTATGTTGCCTTGCAGCTTGCATGCTGTCTTGCCTGTGATCAATAGCATCATGACTTGCAGATCGCTCTGCCTTTGCATGGCTGGCCTTTGAGTCCATGCCTTGCATATGTGCATCAGATATGGGCTGTTGTTGGATGTGCAATGAAATGCAGAAGGAAGCGTTTGCAGGGTCTCATCTGTTTAGGCGTCCAGAGTGAGCTACTGCTGGTTCATCTCATGCAAGAGGCGTGAAATTTCATCACTTGCCTTTGCCGGGCCATTGTTTGCCCAGAACTACTTGCTGCTGTTTGATCCAACGCAAGAGGTGTCAAACTGCATCACTTGCCTTCTGCAGGCCATTGCTCGCCCGCAGCTGCGTGAGTCCTCAGCTCATCAGGCAACAGTCCCTGATCAGATTGGCAGCGCCCCTGCTCCCATGGAGCTCCCTTTGAGGTGGGAGCCTGGCCCTTCCTTTGCAGAGGCTCTGGCTTCTGCTAGAGGGCCTGAAAAGGCAGCAGCTGATTTGCTGCCTTTGGATGCCACCTTTGATCCGGAAACACATGAAGGAGCTGGTAAGCCACCAAGCTTCTACACCTACATACTGAGATAGGCCTCCGCCAGAGCCTATCCCAATGTGTACACCGCACTTGCATGTCTTGTGACACCTAGAGGTCACGCACGCACTCATAGACTTTGGCTCTGACACTAAGTTACTGTTTGCAGAGTCAGCATGCCTCATCTTTGCTGCATTCGACCTCAAACACAACTTGCATCACTGTGCATGCTTGTACCCATGCATTTTCCTCAAGCATTGCACCAGAGCCATTTGACTTGTTGGTCATGCACCTTCTGTGCCCAACGTGCATGCCTGTTTGCTCTTCGTCAATCCACCAAGGCATCATGCTGGTGCACATGCAAACTCTGTTGATGTGCAAAGGACACATTCAGCCTACCCTTCCTGATAGCACTGACCGGCTCTGTTGTGTGTGCAGCTTTGTCAACCCATGCAGGGCGCAACCAGCGCAGCCTGCCTGACAAGAGGGCCAGGCGCAAGCCTGGCTGGCTGGACAACACTGTGGACCCCAAACAAGCTGCACAGCTGGCGCTGCACCAGGCCGCAGCAGATGTGAGCCTGCATACTGCTTCTCCTGTGTCACCGTACCTGCTGTTCACCTTTGCCTTGCAAGCCCTGCCACTGCTGCTGCTGTGCTCTGCTACTGCTTTGCTCCGCTGCTTTGCTCTGCTGCTTTGCTCTGCTGCTTTGCTCTGCTGTGCTCTGCGGCTTTGCTCTGCTGCTGCTGCTGCTGCTCTGCTGCTATTCTGCTGCTAGGTGGTTATGATGCCAGCACCCTTGTGCACATCGCCACACTGTGCTGAGCTGCACAGCTCCCGGTCTTGGCTTGGCTCTGCACTCAGCACTCACCACCACAGCCTTTGCTGAGCTTCAGCTGCACAGCTGACATGCTCTCATAACCTCCATTTGTAGTGAGTGTGGCTGGCCTGGTGTCTGCAGGTGGAGGGGCAGTCTGATGGGGAGGGCAATGATAGTGGAGGGGCCAACGGCACGTGGTCCAACCCAGACCTAAGGTGGTCCAGTCAGCGCCGCACCAGGCCGCCTGCGCCTGCCAGGAAAAGAGACCGGGAGCCAGAAGCTGAAGACACTGACATGTGAGTGACCTGTACATATCTTATGCTTCTGCTCAGCACAGTCAGCGTGGCCATCCAATGCTGAAACTTTGTTGGTTGCAAACCTGGGTGAAGGTGTGTGTTCTGCTCAGTACAGTCATTGTGGCCGTCCAATGCTGAATTGTTGTTGTTCAAAATTTGTGTGGATGTGTGCGTTCTGCTCAGCACAGTCATTGTGGCCATCCAATGCTGATTTGTTGTTGTTCAAAATCTGGGTGGATGTGTGTGCTCTGCTGAGCACAGTCATGGTGGCCATCCTATGCTGAATTGTGGTATTTCAAATCTGGGTGGATGTATGTGTGTTCTGCTCAGCACAGTCATGGTGGCCATCCAATGCTCAATTGTTGTTGTCCAAAACCTGGGTGGATGTGTATGTTCTGCTCAGCACAGTCATTGTGGCCACCCAATGCTGAATTGTTGTTGTTCAAAACCTGGCTGGATGTGTTTGTTTGTGTGCAGGGTTGAGGATTCAGAGTGGCGGGGTCCGGGAAGGGCAGGCAAGCGCAACCGCCAGCAGAACAGTTACCCAGACCAGCAGCTCTGGACTACCTCTGCTGCGCTGCTGCACTCTGACAGCAATGTCCCTCAGAGGCTGAGGACGCTGCCCAGAGGGACCAACAGCAACATATCCAACGTCAATGCCAAGTAAGCGCAAGTCACAACATCAGCACCCTGTTTTGGGCTTGTTCAGAGACTCTCTACCTAGCTTCCATTATACTGCCAATAACACAGCCTGTCCAGGCAGAAAGTAACATCTTGCAGTACACAGCATGAAAAGCTGAACATGCCCTAGTTCATGACCTGGCAGGGCATATGAACCTGACTTCTTCATACCTTCTTCTCTTACTGCACAAGCAACTGGTTGCATCAGATGAAGCGCTGTGGCAGTCTGATACACCTGCCCGTGCACAACCGACCCAAGTTTGCAGCTGCATGGTATAGCTTCGCCGCACTGTACCTCACAGCCTGAATGTACCCAGGTCATATGTAAAACCATCTGCAAACTTGGAGCATATGCTGTATCAAAAACAAACCTCAGCAGTACATAATCCCCTCAGCCCTGACATCACAACATTGCACAAGAGCTATCTCATCCTTTGCACAAACTGCTCTCCTTCAATCACACCCTGGTGAGAGTCTTCAGAGTGTCCTTGTCAATGCTGAGCACCCATTGCAAGCAGCCCCTGGTGTTGCAGGGCTGAGCTGGATGCTGTGGCCACCTTGGGATCCATGTCCCCCCACATCCTGGAGTGGCAGCCCGTGGGCGACAACTACCTCCAGGTCCACAACCTAGCTCTCTGCACTTCCACTGTGGCCTGCTGTATTGTGTAGAGCCTCATGTATAGCCTCAATCTAGCCAAGTTTTACTCTTGCATGCAGACCTCTAACCGCCTCTGCATACACAGCTCACGTCAAAAACGTGTGTCCAAGTCAATACAGATGTTTACGAAGCTTTTAGAACGATCTGGCTTGTGATAACTCTGTACAGACATATGAATGAACCATGTGCATGACTCACATGGAAGTTGCGTCAGCGCCTCTGCATCATGCTCAGCCTGTGGCCAAACTCAGCCTTACACCTTGCCCCCTGATCTCTGATGATGATGCACCACTTTGTTATGCACAACAAACAACATACACCCCCATGTGTGTTCCTTGCTAGATAGGGCCAAGCTGCGTGGCCAATATACCAAGCAATTGTGCTTGTGCCAAGACGGTGAATGTGCCCGTGCAGGTGTGTGTGAAGTTTAGGGGCCGTACCTTCAATGGGGTTATCAATGCAGTACCTGAAGGGCCGGCGCCCGGGGGGAGACAGGGCCCCCGACATACTGGCTCTGGCTACATGGACACTGCAGCAGGTCTGTCTTCTGTTATGTCTTCTGTTAGGTCAGGTTATGTTATGTTCTTGTATTATGTTCTGGTGTGTTCAGGTCTATCTTCTGTTATGTCCTTGCAATGTACACATGATTTTATGCAATGTAATAAAATGCAGTATCGCATGGAAATGGTAATGTGACATACTAGTACAAAGTGCATGTGATATTACATGACAGTGCATGATTTACATATAACATGAATGAATGGATGAAGACCTTCAGGCTGTAGCCGCGAGACAAGCCATATGCTGCTGTCAATGACTGGGGATTATGACCAAGAGCTTTCTTCAATACATGAAAGCTGACGCAGAAAACAACAAACTCAGCTGGGGCAAATTCGTGGGTCTGCCTTTCCAGCAGAGTCTCTTGCCATCTGTGAGCATCGTGTATGTCCAGTCAGCGTCTCTGGACTGTGCACACATTCAGCAAGTTAACCATCATTCAGCTGTCAGCCTTACATATACTGCCCAGCAGGTGAGTCTGAGACCTTTTCTCCCAAGATTTGGCGAGGCAACCGGTCCCCGCGCAAGCATGGCAGCACCCATGATGACTTTGACAGCGGCACACACTCACCTATGGCAGCACCAGCAGGTATATTCTAAGCCCTGCCTAGACATAGCTTGCACTCCTCCCTGTACTCAACAGGAGGGCAAGCATCTTTAGCCAATCAACTAGGTTGTACACAGATCCTGTGTCTTTATGTGTTGCCACAGGACCACACAGCCTGGTTTTGCCTTGACCAGCAACCAAACGTCATGCTGTGCAGCCATCATTGCAGTTGCTATATGAGGCGCCTATCTGCAGCTTGCTTAGACATGTTGCATCAGAGGAGACACACTCTTCCTTGCAGACTGCCCTCATGGGGAACTCCTAAACTGTTCACTTTCAGATGTACTTATGATGCTGAACAGGTCATGAACAAGGCCCCGATGCACCTAGCTCATCATGAGCTGGAAAAGCGTTGACATTGTCATCATCATCATCATCATTGTTGTTATTATTATTATCATCAATATTATTTATATTATTATTATTTGTTATATTGTTATGATGTTGAACAGGTCATGAGCGGGGTCCCCATGGTCCCAGCAGATTGGGCTCCAGGCGCTTCCAGCCAGCCCAAGCCGCATCCCCAGAGCAGCCCGACACCTACAGTGGGGCTCAAGTCACCCCCCCAGCCAGGGGGCATCATGAGGATGGCGAGGTGCAGAGCAGCAGCCACCGCCAGGCCAACTCAGCTGAGCCGGCTGTGAGTGCTGAGGCGGTGGCCACCACTGAGCGCCGAGCTACTGTCGATAGAGAGTGTGCTAGACTGGAGGCAGAAGGGGCTCCTGCTGGCACAAGGTGTCTTTGCCCTTCACTTGCTCTGTCTTGACCTGTGCTGTGCTTTTTTGTGTCTGTGCCCTTGAGTTCCTCTGTCTTGACCTGCGCTGTGCTTTCTTGTGTCTTTGCTCGTGTCTTGACCTGCGCTGTATACATCCAATGTTCTTTCTCAGCAGATCTGCAAGCTGGCACAAGGTACCTTTGCTCTTTGCTTTCTCTGTCTTGACCTGTGCTCTGCCTTCTTGTGTCTTTGCTCTTCATAGCTCGTGTCTTTACCTGTGTTGCACATTTCTGGACCTTCTTCTTTTCCAGGAGATCTGCAAGCTGTGCTCAAGTTGTGATGCATCTAGGTGCCTTTTCAGGCAGCATGCTGATTTTGCACAGCTCTGTGAGGAGTCCTCTCCATCCCATAATAAAGAAGTTGTTGCTGGTCCATTTGGTGCCATTGCTCCCATTGACCCTACCTAAAACACCGCATCTAGAAGCTGCCACTGCCTGCCTTGTAACTGCAATAGATCCCCAACTTGCCATATTCATGTTTGTGCTGCTGGTATGACTTGGGACATGGACCTAAAAGCCAGGAATCAGGCCAAGTCACAAGAGAACAGGAGCATAAAGTTCCCATGCCCATGCTCAGCAAAGGCAACTGTCACCCACACAAACACCTTTGTACTGAGTGAGATACACATGTTGATGCAGGTGTGCCTTCTGCCATGGGACAGAAGTAGATGATGAGGATGGAGGGGGGAGGCAGAAGCAGGGGCTGGGCCAGTTCACCCTGGTGCGAGTGTCAGCCATCCAGTACGCCTGGGTGCACTCCCAGTGCGCATGGTGGTCACCCGAGGTCAGACCCCTGTCCATGCTTCTGTACCATACACTTGGGTGCTAACTGTGCCTTGAGCATCTCTCAGTCGTTGTCTGTTGACCCCCCCTAATGAGTCCCAAAGGCAGAGCATATAAATTCGTTGATTGCATGATGAGGGTCTGATTATTTCATGTTGATAACAGGCATCCTTTCTGGCTACAGCTACTACACAGTGAAATGTTTTTTCAGATTCTGATTAAAGTGTGCTTGAGTGCCCTTGCAATGTGTTTGGTGGTGTCAAGACATCAATATGATTGCCTCTTCACTCTAACAATGAGCTGCGTCATGTTTCCCTGAACGCTGAGCCCTGGCAAACTGTGATGAGAGCCACGTAAGGATGTGCGGCATCTGCCATGAAGCATGTATGTAACCAGGACATGCCTGCACATGCTCATGTCCTGTGATACATTAGACAGATAATGTTGTGTGGCCTTCTTTAGATGTGGATATAAGCCTTTCCCCAGGTTCACCCCAATACTCTGACGCCAATCATATGCAAAGTCTCATCATCTTGCCTTTCTGTGGCTGCACAGACTGATCTGTGACACACACTGACTCACATTGACCACAGGTGTATGAGTCTGAGGGGGTCTTAGAGGGGGTGCCGGATGCGGTGCGGCGGGGGCGCAAGCTGAAGTGCAAGGAGTGTGCCTCCAAAGGGGCTACGCTGGGCTGTCACGTGCGCAACTGCCGCAGCAGCTTCCATCTGCACTGCGCCCGCCTCAACCACTGCGTCCTGCAGGTAGTCTTCTGCCATGCATGTCTGTCAACCGTGTGTGTGAGTCTGCACAGTGCATGCTTCTGTGTGCATTACGCATGCATGCAGTCATTCATGCGCTCAATCATGATCAATCATGTTTGTTCAGGTTAATTCAGTGAACATGGCTCGGGCAAGCATGATAATGATTGCAGGATGAACCATACTTGGTGACATGTCCTCAGCATGCAGCCAGCTATGTGGACAGGTCACAGCCAGGCGGCGCTGATGCAGCACGCAATGCTGAGCAGGGCTACAACAGAGCCTCTGATATGGGTGACTATGAAGACCAGGACCTGCCCAATGGGGATGTACCTCGCAACCGCGCCTTGGACAGATCAGGTGGGATTAGCAATCTATTTGGTCCTGGAATGGCATGCAAAAAACACTGTTGAGCGCCGACTTACTAACCGTGAGAACGACCAGTATGCTGCTCAAACACAAAATGAGTTTCTTGTGTTCCTACATAAGTAAAAGCAAAAATTGGTTTTTCAGGGACACAAGACATGCATTCATTATGTATTGCCATCTGTGAACAGGATAGCTACATACCTGCTGAGACTCCCTCTGCTGAATGTGGATCTCTGGTTGCTCATTCTCTCACTTTCTCTTGCACTCACACGCTAACCCATTCGCTCACTCACCTACCCAATCACTCACCCAGCCATTCAGTCACCCACTCACTTGCTCAGCATACCAGTCAATAGCAGGCAAATGTGCTGTTCATTTGTCATATCTGTACTCAGGCTGACTCACCGGTGGCACTGATGCTGCTGCACAGGCAGTCACATGCAGCGCAGCTTGACAATGGAGGATCGGCAGGGGTCCCACCAGCAGCAGCAGGGGCGCCCCCTGGAGAGGTGGGAGGAGGATGATGAGGCCGAGGGGGGCGAAGGCATGCTCACCAGCTCGGTCATGAAGGACTGGATTCGCTCTCTGCCAGACCGCAACTTTGATCCTGATGCCGTGCCTGATCAGGCCATGGCCAACTTCCTGGGGGGGACCGTCAGCATCCCAGCCAATAGACCAGGTCAGCAACTGCGTTGTGGGGTTTTGGCTGTTTTATGCACTACTAGTGTGTCAGCATCCCAGCCAAGCTTGTTCTGTAGGGGTGCGCACACACATCGACTTAGTCTCACGTGTTGTGGTTTCACAAATTAACGCTATGTCAGCATGCCAGCCAAGTTTGTCCTGTAGGGGTGTGCATGAGGGTTGACTCAGCCTCAGCTGATCCACTTCATGCTTCAAGTGACGGCTGTGTCAGCATCCCAGCCAACAAGCCATGTCAGCAAAAGTCTTCAGTCAAATTGTGCACACATATCAACGACTCCACAGTACCAGGCACTTCATTCCAGCACGATGGTGCTATAATGCTTGCTGCAGTGGAGTTTTGCTTTGGATCACACTGCAGCAAGCATTCTAAGACCCTGCTGTGTTATTATGGCACTGTAGGAGTCATGCATGCACCATGTGACAGCTGGTGTGTTGTTATCCTGGCACTGTAGGGGGCCTGCATGCACCATGTGACAATTGGTGTGTTGTTATCCTGGCACTGTAGGAGTCATGCATGCACCATGTGACAATTGGTGTGTTGTTATCCTGGCACTGTAGGGGGCCTGCATGCACCATGTGACAATTGGTGTGTTGTTGACAGGGAGGTGTGCGGTGTGCACAATCCAGCGCAAGGGCAAGTGTGGCAGCCTGTCTGCCCCCAGCAAGTGCCGCAGAAAGAAAGTTCTGGCGGTGCGCAGGCAGATACAGGTGTGTAGTTCTCCAACTACGTCAATCACTGGATGTGCTTCATGCGGCAGACGACAGGATGCAATGTTGCTGTACCAAGTCTGCATGTGTGATGTCCAGCATGTTGAAGGCTAAAGTGATATGCGCTTTGGATGTAAAATGTCAGCTTGGTAGTATCAGTGCTTGTTTTGTAACATTGCTTGACTTGCAAGGGGTTGTGATGGCTGCTTGTTGGTGTGTAGGAAGAAGAGGAAGAGCCGTGGCTGCCGCAGCCAGCGCAGCGCAGGAAACGCACTTGAAGCCTGTACCAATGTCATGTGTTAGCGCATGATCTTGAGGCAGCTTGAGCCTTGAAAGCTGGCCTGCTGCTGCATGTGTCATGTGCTAAGTCTGCCAATTGCAGCACATACAGTGACTTGATTCCTGATGATTGTTCCCATGTGTTTCATATGCGTCACACACAGAGCCGCATCTTGTCTGATGATTGAACGCTGAGAATGCATCATAGTACCGTGATATGAGGCTGGAACAGTACTGAACTGAAAAGATTTTTCAATGAACACAGGCCTGTTTTGTAATCTTGATTTTGGTACCACCAGGATGCGTGCAAGCGTTTGATTGCTCGTGCGGGTAAACACAAATCACGTGCAGGCAGCGCTATAAGCGTTTGATGCCTACAGCAGCAAATGGCCAGCTGCCCTATAACTGGCTTGGTACCCAATGTGGTTTGAAACATGCTGACAGCACTGCAGAGTACACCGCACAAGGTTGCTATCATGCTCATGGCTTGTATATAAGCAATGCACCTGCTTGCAAACCTTTGACTTTACAAGGTAAATCACATGGCCATGTGGCATGCCGCCATAGGCGAGTCATGGTCCACACCCCAAAGCGGCTTTGCGTCTGCTGCAATCAAATATGTAATGGCATTCACCAGAGCCCGATTCTGTTTCAGACATGAAATACACCAAACTCCATGGGAACTCTTGTCCACATGGAAACAAGTCAACCATGTTGAGACAACGACGTTAAGGACAACCAAACAAGCCTGCTTATTCAACCTGTGAAAATGGTGTGGTGAGACTAAACGTAAGTATAGATCTGACCAGAAGCCAACTGCTCACAGGCAACAGGAACTCAGTCAAAAATGCAAGGTATGTACATGTGTTCATGATGCAAAATACTTGTGTCATCCCTTCACACTCGAATGATGGCTCTACTTCTGAATAAATTCTGTACGATGCCATTCGTTTGTGCAAGATCCTTCCAGACATTCTCCATCCCCCAAAGAGATGTTTCAGCATGATCAATCTTACTCAACCCCTCACGCTATATGAATCCCAGAGCTGCTTTGAGCATGAGTTGAAACAAGATGACGCTCTCTAGCATGAGCCTGTGCCTGTCAGGCCTGTTCCACTGAGGCAACGTCCCACATTGTTGGAGCCAGAGTTGTTGTCTCCCACGTTGCCAGTGCCAGTGTTGGAGTTTCCAACATTGCTGGTGCCTGCAAAGCCAGCATCACTGTGCTCAGCATGCATGTCAACATTGATGTGCAACATGGTGGGTTAGTGTTGACCCCACAGGGGACAGGACGCGTTACAGCAAAGCAAGAATAAGTAGTTCCCCTATGTGAAGACAGCCCGACGGGTGCAGAGGACTGTTGCCCTTCATGAGGTCCATGTCAAACAGCAGAGACAGCAAACAAACACCACAATTTGACGTCACTGGGCAGCCCGGTAAAATACTTGGCTTAAAATACTTGGCTTCTTACTAAATTGATGCCGAAAGGCAAAGTCTTTTCATTTCTTCTGTTTCATGATCATGTCTGAAACAGGAGAGTCACAGTGTGGAAAACACTCACCGTGGTTGTTGCAGCCAACGTTTCCACAGCCACCTGTGTTGTTGTAGCCGTAGTTGCCACTGCCACTGGGACAGTCTGCTGTCACGTCCACAGGGCAGGTGCCAGCAGCCATGATAGCGCCTGCAACAGCACAATGCCATCAGCACGCGGTCAGCACACGGCTGGTGATAGTCAATGCAACATGGGCAGGTGATAGTAAATGCAGCAAATCAGGTCATAGTCAATGCAGCATGACAAGATTTAAAGCAGCATGGCACAGCCACCAGGCAAAGCACCGTTTGCTGGCATCAAATAGTGCTTGTGACTAAGAACTGTAAGAGCAAAGCGTGTGCTGCTTTCTTGGAGCTTGTGCAACAGCCAAATGGGTGGTTGAAACTGGTATGGCTGAGCAACTTTCTCTTGACCGCTGTAAGCAATGACGACAGCCTAGATACAAGATGAAACTAGGTGATTAGTGAGTGAATGCAAAGGAGACACATTTGCTTGCTGAGGAAACCAAAGGCTTACCGGCTAGGTTGGACTGTGTCACATCATAACCTGCTGGCAGACTGCAAGGGCAAGGGAGGCCTGCATCACCACATAACAAGTCTGCAAGATTGTCATCATGCTCAGCAGTGCAACTATATAGGTCAAGCAATACTTGGCAACAAAACCCACAAAGGCGGTCAACCCATCAAGCAGCTCTGCACATCTGTCTTGCACAAAGTTGCAGACGTGAGATCATGGCTGAAACTCACAGCTTGAAGTGCAAGTGGGCATGCATGATGCAGCACCTCTGCTTCATATGAGCCAGGATAAACAGGTGACAGCTTGCACCACAATGTACACGCACACACTAACCATGTGTCATGCATCATGCTGTATCCAGACTCAAGAACATGAAAGTAGAGTTTCTCACTTACACATTGACAGGACACAGTCCACACACTTGCATAAAGAGATTAAGAAAACGACGACATTGAAAGCAAAGCAAGACCAGAGACTCACCTGAGGATGATGGAGATGGGCTGGAAGAGGAAGAGCTGGATGAAGAGGAAGGGCTGGATGAAGCAGCAGGGCTGGAGCTGCGCAGCACTGAGGCTGGGATGTAACCCCCTGGGGATCCCAACATCACCTGGGTGTTGTTGTTGGTGTTAGCCATGTTGAGGTTGGGGACTGAGGTGTTGTATCCCCGGGTGAGGTAGGTGCCGTCATCCAGCTGACCGTACAGGGCCTGAGTCAGCTCAGTCTCCCCTGGAACTGAGCTGGGGTTGAGCCCCATGATTGGGGGGTTGACAGTGCCAACCTGAGCAACAGTCTCCTGCAGCATTTAACAAGAAAATCAGCAACTACTTTGCATGTGACTCTGGTGCAGCACCTGATTAAAAGATCAGCAACTGCTTTTCATGTGACACCACATGCACAGTGGTGCCCGGGAAAGCTGCATGAGCCATACATGCAGACGGAAGCAGAAGTTGATGTCAGGTGCAGCCATGAGCTTTTGTAAACAGATGATAGACAACTTTGTGGAGTACATCAGCCAGCCACAGCCTTGTCTGTGGGCATGTGTTGTGTCCAGGCAGAAAACACACAATGCCTGACCTGGAAAGCATCCATGGGGGAGGCTGGGAAGTCCTCAAGGCCAGTGGCCATGTTGGTGTAGCCCACAGGTGAGTTGATGGCTCCAGAGAATCCGTTGGGGAAGAAGGGGCCGATCCCGCTGGGGTTACCCAGGCTGTACATGTTGATGAGCTGCTGGGGGGTCCGGGAGAAGGTGAGCCCCCTGATGTCTGTGGGGATGTTGTTGATGAAGGTGTCGGGCACAGCAATGTTGCGAGGGTCGCTGTTCACCAAACCTTGGTCATCAGACTGCAGCCAAACACTCTGGCTTGAGAACACGATTTCAAATTCAGACTGTGTGACAGATGCAAGGTGTGCAAAATGCTGTGCATGCTTTGCTTGTGAACAATGAGCAGATGAGCAGCAGAACGCAGTGTGGATGTGCAGCACGACGCAGTGTGGATCATGCTTTGTGGCACATCAGAACAGCATCACATGGCATCAGCAAGGGGTTTACAGCGATGCAGTGATGACAACTGACAAGTATAAGCAACGACTCAGCACTGCAATGTTCACACCTCAAGTACTTGGGAAACAACTCAACACTGCAATGTTCACAACTCACACACTTCAGCAGCAACTCAACGCTGCAACAACTCAACACTGCACAGTTGATATCAGAGTTGAGGGCTGACCTGAGGTCCGTCAAGGGAGTCGCGAAGGGCAGAGATCCTGGCAAACACCTGCTGCACTGTCTCACCAAAAGGCTCAACGGTGTCATTGCGCATCTGGTACAACAGAGTCCTCTCCACAGCAGCAAAGGCAGTGGCACTTGTGGCTAGACCAGAAACACCGTTGGCCAACACTGGGTTGCTGATGATACCAACTAGACCCTGTAAGACATGACATACGCTGATTGTACCTGATGTGTACGGTCTTAAGTGATAAGGCTTTCAGCTGAAGAATCTGTTCTGCAGTATGACAGCTGTAGCGTCCTGCATGACTTGACATGCATAATGGGAGACCCATATCATGTTGAAGGCCCAAGTGAACTCACGACTGCAGTGCATGCTCCATGTGATGACTGTAGGCTTGACTGTAGCTACCCAGCAATAGCCTGTCCATGTGCATAGCAGCAAGTGAGATGCCTGCAGCACTGACCTTGTTACCGGTGGCACCAAACTCCTCCAAGGTCAGCACAGACAGCACAAAGTTCTGGTCATTCATGAAGGGGTCTGCAGCAAACAACAGCTTGTGAGTGACTGATGACACTACTCTGACATATTCTACATACACATGGTGCGCATAATACACACAGTAGCTTTCAAACCCTGTGCAACTTAAGTGACAGCAGAAGTGCAGATGACCATTTCCCAGGTTGCACTGCGGCAAAAGCATTGGCTACCAACGGGCGCAGATCATGAGGACTAAGATTATGCCTATCTGAGGCAATATCACCAGAAGATTAGCCGCCATACAGCAAGCTGAAAGCAGAGTTGAGATTGCAGAAGAGTTGAGAGTGCAGCAAAACATGGCAGACTTACCAAAGGGGGATCCATAGACTTCCTCAATGGTAGAGTTGCCCAGACCATATGCAGCGCCCAAGAAACCATTGAAGCCTCCGGTGAAGTCAACCTGGGGGCAAGGCAGGTACCCACCTGCCTGCCTCACAAACAGAGCATGTCCCTGCAACAGTGTAAGCACATCAGCACCTGAGAGCGCCGCGCAAGGTCAGTCTACACGCCGCACAATACCCATGATTACATTGCTTTCATGGCTTCCAACATGCAACGTCAATGAGTTTGGGCTTCCGAGCTGTAACACTGACCTGCTCACTGAGGGCAATCTCCTGCATGTAGGGCTCCACACGGTCTGAAAGATTGGCCTTGCGAGCTCCAATGGGGGCAGGCCCACCCAAGTTCAAGTTGCCTGCAGATCACAATGTTTGTTCATGGGACCATCAGTGTAGTTATGTATAAGTAACAACACATGACTACACTTGCATGTAAATGGGTCCAGAGGATGTATGCAATGAAGCTTGGGCACAGCAACTAGGGCAGGAACTAACTGTGGTCGTTGCAAGCAGGCACTGGCATAGCCAGTAGCAAATTAGCTCATCAATGAATGCAAAAAATATGCACAACTGACGATGCAACTTTTGAACTGAATCAGTACTTGCACACACTATGATCGCGCAAGTTGTGCAGCCACCAGGAAGCTACTGTACAGGAGTCATGCAGCTTACCAACAAACCCAAAACCAAAAGCACCAAATGTGTCAAACTGACCCTCCAAGCACCTGCGCGCAACCAGTCACATCATGAAACATGCAACATGGTTTGGCAGGGAAAGACAAGCTTACAGGCAGGACACTCAATGTGAAACAGGGTAGACATAGATTGCAACACTTCAGCAAAAGCTTACACACGTTTACAAACAGACAAGGCATCAGCAGATGCCACACAGCTGAAACCAGACAGGGCAACATAAACTTACTCAACATTTGTCAAGAAATTGATGATGTCAGCATCTGAGAAGTTCTGCCTAGCAGCAATGCCACTTTTGACCTCTGCCTCCTGAACACTGAGCAGTGACAGGTTGTATGGGCCTCCAAAGTCAGATGTCCTCAGATTTCCTGCAGTAACAAGAACATTTGGCACCTGTTGCTTCGATGTGGTCAACATATCCAATGCAAACAAAAGTCTTCAAGAAGGTGGGCATGGATACAGCGGCTACAGGGTGTACGAGCGAAAGGGCTGGGTGCACACACGTGCACTGCGTAGCTCGACGACACTGTACATGTACTTACCAAGCGGTGCCAGATTTTGGCCCGGCTGAAATGGCTGTGCGCTGACAGCTATTACACTGACGAGAAGCAAGACAACGCATTGATGTACAGTCCTCATCTGCAAAAGCACAGCCACGGCGTTGAGAACAGGCGGGATCCACGTTGGAAGCACACTGCAACAAAGCTTTCGGTAAACTAAACACCGCGATGCCGGAACGGGTGATACGGGTGAGCAAACACTATTCAGGCTACGAAACTGCGCATGACCGGCAGCACAACCCCTCAGCAACAAGCTGAAGCCGCGGTCAACGAGATCCACGCTTGTCGCGCGTTGCTTTATTCTTACCTTGACGTAAGCTCGTCAACAATCAATGTGCCAAGACTTCTGCACCTGCAGTAAATAAGGTCATTGTCAAAGCGTGCGATAGAAGAAGCACGGAAGCGCCGCAACAGAAAGTGCGGTGTTTGCATGTGCGATAGTTACAAACGTGAGCACGACCCAGCAACGACAGCGGTGTGTCTGCCGTACATTCAACGCAACAACACTCACCTACTTAGAGCAACGATATGTAGTGTGATGCAAATGCGCGTCGCCAGAGATTGAGACTATGAAGTTTCGAAACACATCGCAGGCGCGATGCGTTGACGCTCTGAGCCTCAGAAGACAATCGTGGCATCGTGAGGGCATGACGTGAGCCGTAGCCTTTTGGACGATTTGTAATTGTCAGCATGTGTCACCGAAGTGGCAAGGGACAAGGTCTCTCCTCGCTGAACGTCATCTTCAAACCATGCATGGCGTGACAACCAGCTGTACAGCTGACTGTATTTCATGGGCCTGATTTTAAAAAAGTTGCTAAAGAAATATATAATGCAGGTTTAGTCACATGCGTATATACGGATATATCCTACTAGTTATACAACAAACCTCATCAGTTCTCACGCAAGTCGCTCTTTGCGCGCTGATGGTGTGATGCTGCTGAAGTGGCAATGTATGCATTGCTGACTTGGCATGGGTGTTGTTTGTCTTTGTGCATTACAAGCGGCATTGCAGAGTACATCACGCGTCCTTACTTAGAAAACTTTTCTGAAACATGCACAACCCTAAGATAATGCACCGGAAGTCACATCAAAAAGCATGTTACGAGTCAACAATGCATGCTGCGCTGTTCTGTGTTTGAAATTTGCCATTGGACCTTCACGCAGCAGTACTTTGCTGAACAGGATGACAAGTCGTTCGCAGGCAATGCAAATGAGAGTCTGTGAGGCCCCACATGATGACAGCAACCAACAATTGCATGCCTGTCGGATTCATTCAGCTGTAGCCTTTGTAGCTATGTGTGCCAGAATATTGACAGATGATTCAGTACTTTGCAACACCCCAGCAAGTGTGCATCACTTTGTGCTCTTAAGGGTCTCTGCCACCTCTGCTGCAAAGTCTTTGTCGCTTTTCTCCAAGCCTTCACCCACTTGCACGCGTGCAAAAGAGCCAATCCGCAGGTCGATGCCCATTTGCTTGCCAGCAGTCTTCACATAATCCTGCAGCATTTTGTGTGTATCATCAGGCGCTGATTGCAAAAAATGGCTCAGGCTTCAGCAGTCATGTTTGGGGAGGACCGCCCCATTGAATGGTGAACACTAGCAGCAACACATTGCTGTGAGACAGCAAGCAACGGTGTCATTTGGTTTGCCTGATGCGCAATGTGCAACAAACAGGCCACTGCACAGCCCAGCAGAAGCAGCCCCCAACAAATCAGCATGCATGTGTTGTGCAACAACAAAAGAAAGGGTGGATAGTACCTGCACCGACTGATCATCACCCATCACAAATTTTTGCCTCACTAGGCAAGAGTCCTCGTAAAACTGCAACACAGATCTGGAGCCTCAAGGCAAGAGCAACACAGGAAACAACGCAATCATCGAGCCAATTTGTTGCAGTACATGGGATTTAATGAGGAAATGCGTTGCTCATCATGCTGCTCCTCAAAGGCACAGTCGACAAGCCTGTCTTCCTGGAATTATCATATATGTTATTATTGTCATATATTATAATCCAGGAATTAGGACAGATCACAAGCCTTGATGCAAGAGCGACGCAGGACACAATACAGTGGAACACTCTAATCTTGACACATCAGATTGTGGCCAGAGCTGACAAATGCAGAGACAGAAACGCTGAGCTGCATGAATGGCAGTACTCACAGCGGTAGTTCTGACCGGAATGATCATACCTTATTGATGCGGCCAGAAACGATTTTCTCAATGATATTGGCAGGTTTTGGCTTGCCACCACTGCCAGCACTCTGAGCTTGATCTCTCAGTACTTGCTTTTCAGCTGCACAGCAGTAGCAAACAGCAGTGACCAAAAAAATCAATCACAATGCTCTGCCAACATCACACAGTCGGAGCAGATGCATGCATAGCCAGACAATGCATCTAGGGCACATGATGCTGTCATGGATTCCCACCGGCAGGCATGTGGAGGAACTAATGATAATAATGAAAATAATAATAATAATGATTATAAAAATTCGCTTTCGAGCTAGGTATGTGGCATGTGGAGAAATTGTGCTTGGAATACCTTCTAGAGCTTCTACGGGGACAGTGTCTGGACTGAGGTAGCGTGGCTTCATTGCCACAGCATGCATCGCCACCTTCTGCCCTACTTCCTGAAGCAACCAGGCAGCCCAGTTGAAGGCAGAATGCATGATGCCTATATGCTGGGAATACAAGATAGAGGATGTTGCTACCAGCCACACTGCTTTGAGGTGAAGTTGTCAAGCGAGGTGTCAGCAAAACCGTCCTGCTGCTTGGTTGCATGCTCAGCCACTCTCTGGGTCAGTGCGTAAGTGCCAGACACGAATGCAGGCTTGTTGCGTGCAGCTCAGGTTGCCGTTCTCAGGACTTGTCTGATGCGGTGCATTGTAGTTGAGCAATGCAGAACAAAATTGGCTCATGCAGGCACATTTTATACACCTGTTGTCAGGAGTTTGCTAGTTTTGAAGTAACTCAATAATTCACTGCATATGCAGGCATTGAGCCTACCTTAGCTTCGGCCTGCTGGTCCTCTGTGAGAGAAGCTGTGGAAGTTTCAAGGGCAACAAGCGCAGCCATGCGGCCTAAGCCAGGGGCTGGGCTAGTGTGCAAATAGCTTGAGATAAGCCCAGCCTCAGATTCAATTCTGTGCATCAAGCATACACCGACTTCAATGCCAATTTGTATAATAATATTAATATTAATAATACTAATGATAAATTCGCTTTCCAGCTCATAATGATCAAGGTACGTGCGGGACAAGTCTTGTCTCTCCAAAGCAGTCTGTCTTGCGCACCTCTATAAGGTCGACCAATTTGACAGTTTGTATGATCAGGACTAGCTCTGAATACAAAGAAACAATAATTGCAAGGAGAACACTACAACAGCATATGACGTTCTGCAGACTTGGCATGACAGGGTAGTGCAACAGAAAGCGTGTGGAGCAGTCATTGAAGTCTGCTGTCAGTCAGTGAAAGAAGCAGTCAGTGGAGGAAGCAATTGGTGAAACACGTGAGATATTTTCTATACTGAAAATTTACTTATGTAGAAACTTTTGACAAAAAACCCAGATTTAATAAATAAGGCAGCACGGGGATGATCACCTGAACCCTCGCCTGAGCTGGATATTTTCTCTGACGCCGCCTGCCACCTCTGCCACAGCATCACTGGCACTGCAAAGCCAGTACAGCGTTCAGGCAAAAGGGCTGGGGGGGCCTACCAGCCCTGATGTCCTGACAGTCCAGGGCGATAGACTGGACCCTGTGTCATCAAGATGACCAGCTCTGATTTCAAGCTTCCGTCCACAAAATGTTCCTGGGCCGTGACTGTTTGCTCAAACCCCAATGATAATATCAACGCTTTCCAGCTCATGATGAGCTACATACGTGCGGGACAAGTCTTGTCTTTCCAAAGCAGTCTGTGTCCCAACTGTGAGTGTATCGCAGTACACTTTTAGAGGCAAATGCAGGTGGAGTCATAGCAGGACCTCATGGGTGTGCAACTGCTGTACAACATATGTGCAAATGTGGGCAGGAATCAAAACTTGATGTGTGCAATTGTATAGGCGATGTGAACATCCGGATTTGTGAGGCACACCTTGCGCCTGAGGGCGTCGCTTGTGCAGCCAGAGCATCCAGGCTGATTTCATTGCTGCCTGAACAAGCTTACATGTGTGAAACTTCATGTGTGAAGCACACACTGTTGTGCATATTTGAGTTGTCTCAAGCGTCTTGTACACAGAAGATGACAAGATGTGCAGGAGGCTCCAGACCAAAAACAGCATGCAATGTGTGGTGGTGTGGAGCTGATGCTGAATGTCATGCTGTGCCACACACAAATTGATGTGCAGATGCAGCATCATAGCATCCAAGCAAGCAAGCAAGCAAGCACATAGCAAGCAAGCGCATTTACCTGTTCTGACGGGCAAGTCTGACTGCAGCGCTGTCTGTGCTACACTCCTTACCAAGTCTCTGAAGCGCTCGTTTTTTGCAACAAAATCTGTTTCGCTATTGATCTACAGGTGTGTATTTGTAGTGTTCAGACCATAGCTGCATGTGCAGGCATCATGGAAAACCATTTGACATATACCTCAACCACAGCAGCACTGTGTTGTGCTACAGCTACGCCCACAAGCCCTTCTGCAGCTAGTCGTGACGCCTGAATAGGCAAGATGAGATGGCTTGTACCTACATCTCGCTGACTCCAGCAGCACTCAATATGGACTGCAGCGTGCACACCTTTTTGGATGCTGCGGCTAGCCCCTTCTTGCGCAGGTTCTGATACGCAGAGTCTGCGATTATCCAGCGTCAGAAAGCTTGATGTGTGACAATCTGGCTGCCGAAAATTTACAAGCTTGAGCATATGTGCTCAGGCCACTTACTTACCTGGGTCCCAGTTGGCTTCTACCAACGCTGATTTGACGTCAGAGATGGGAGCCCCACTCTTCTCGCGAAGGTCTTTAACAAGCGCCATGGAACCAGCACCGGCTGCATAGTTTCTGAAGGTGCTGTCAATCGTTTCCGAGCGAATGAGGCTGAACTGTCTGGACAACAGGGTTGACAAGCGCTGCAGCATAGCTGTGAACAAGCTGACTTCCACCCAAGGCTGCCACGGCAAGCTTAGTCAATGACAGTCCGCATGACTTGAGCCCCAGGAACTTTCAGCAGCCCCTCTGGTGGTTCTTGAGATGAAGTATTGTTCTTGCAGTGGCAGTGGCAGTGGCAGTGGCACCTTTCCTTGCCCAAGCACGCGAACACGGACGACGTGAACATTTCTGTGAAAGTTGTCAGTCATTCGGTCCAGCAGTTGAGGCCCACAAATTGCCAAGCAGCAGACAAAGCGCGTAGCATTCATGATCTGCTGACCCAGCTGCTTTGAGCACCTCTGCACTGCCGGATGCAAGCGGTTGCCCGTTTGCGGCTTCTAAGGGACTTGGTCAGGGCCGATGTACTGCCCGCTGCAGCGTTACACACAGTTGAGTCTGCTCTGCGCATTGTGAGCGGCAACGGTACCAGATGCCAGTCCTTCAGGTAACAATCTGCAAATCGGCTTGGTGGATGTCAGATTCAAGTCTGTGCCGATTGCTTGTGGCGTTGTGCAGAGTCAACTCAGCACGCTACGTGGCCTCATGCCCTGCTGTCGATCAACCAGCTTGGCTTCACACAGAACCAGGACACTGGGCGCCATATACTGCTCGCCCTGTTCTCGATAACGTGAGATTCAATCTAAATAGCTTGCTCGCGACGCCCTGACCACGTCTGCTTTTGTTACTGTGACCCTTGATGGTTGACCTTGTGAAACGTCTGTCGCAATTCAGTGCTGACTAGTCCCAGTGTGCCCGCAGCGCGAGGAAAGCTTTGTTGCATACCTTGCTTTGCGCGTAAAGAAGCCCTCCCACTTGACTCATATAGTGAAGAAGTGTAAAGACCTGGCAGTAACCTCCATAAACCGGGGCCTTGTCAGCACAACAGCAGACAACTTCTTCAGCAGCATCTGGGGCCTTTTGGGCCGCCACACGCATCTACATCATGGCATCTTCTACGCTGCATGCGCCAGCGCAGCAGTCCACGTGGCAGAGGCAGGACAGGCTCAGGGTTTGTGGTGTTGGGACCAGGCTTCAGAGCTTGTTGAAGCTCTCTGCAACAGGCTCGGGCCTCATTGGGCACAGCTGGGTGGCATTACAGCTGTCAACATGCTGCAAGTGTTGACAAAATGCCAGCTTCAGCAGGGGCCAGTGCCCCCAGCACACCTGGATGCAGCAAGACAGCAAGTCAGTGCATGCGGTAAGGAGCTCAATCAGCAAAGTGTTTCCTTAGCAGCCTGGTCTTGCGCCAGTCTCTATCAGCGCAATGATCCCACCCACTACCATGCCGTGCTGCAACAGCTGGAAGAGCAGGCATTGCAGTGGCAAAACGACGACATCAGGCTGCAGCACGCAGTCACAGTACTTTGGTCCATGGCCAGGTCTCACTTCCTGCCCTCCACCAACCTACTGGAGAAGCTCACGGATATCGCATGCCTTCAGATCGGACGCGGTGTGCCTCACACTGCACCAGACATCGAGATGCTGTTTCTGGGGTATGCTTGGTTGGGGTACCCGCCCCCACCCCAGGCAAGGCAGGCACTGCTGGATTGCTTCCTGGCGCAACGGCTGCAAAGCCATCAAGCATCCAACATGGCTTGGGCTTTAGCCGTTCTAGGGCAGCTGAACCTGGCGACATTCACAAGCCTGCTCGCCCACGTCAGGCCTCCACATTTCCAGGACATCAAAATCTGTCGGCAGCTGCACTTTGCACTAGAGTTTCTCAGGCCCATCAATGCTGTTGGCACTGAGCATCAGCAATGGCAACGTGTTTCAGAGCAGTTGCACATTGCGTGGCCTCGGTGCCCACCACTAGACAAGAAGACACGCCTGCTGCATCAGCAAGTGCTGGAGGTCCTGCGAGATGGACTGCAGCTCAAGTGTTACAAAGACACTAGTATACAGCGCGAGCATGGTCATGACCTGTTTTCCATTGACATCCTGATTGAGGAGCAGCCAGGTGTACCACATGACATTGCTGTCGAGGTCGATGGGCCTGACAATTACATTCACAATGAACCAGACAAGCACAGGTGAGCAGATGTTTTGTGAAATGAGTGAGTGGCTCCGTCTGGTATCTTCCAATGTATGTCTAATACCATGTGTGCTGACCTGCAGGTTGTTAGGGCCCGCAGCCTTTCGAAACCTGATGCTTCTGCGGCAGGTGCCACGCCTCATCACCATACCATATTATGAATGGGTGGACAAGGGAGTGCATGTGGCACATACATATCTGCAGGATAAATTGAGAACTGAGGGGCAGTGCGATCTGCCTGATTTTGTTCTGCCTGAATGACTTTGGATTTCCTTGATTTTGGTCTGCCCAAATGGCTTCGAATTTGCAGAGGAATGACATTTCAGTACTAGCAGTTTTGATTTAATTTGGTGGCTCCCTGTTGCCATCAGTAGATTGCCACGCCGCAACAGCTTTGATGTGGCTTCTGCTGCTTTGTAGACTTGTGTGCTTTAGTACAGGACATCAGCTATAGTAGCTGTAGTATTTGGACTTGTGCTTGTTTATGGTGTTTGATTACTGAATGCTCAATCTCTGAGTTCTGGCTTATGATGCTATAGTTGAACATGTTCCCGTGTCAAACAAAGGTGGAGTTTCAGATAATAAATGACACAGGAGTATTGTAAGCGATGCAGCAACAGTAATCATTAAACGCTACCACGCAAAGTCTACAAATGTTAAGCCCGCATAGCAGACTCAGTTGTACATTCTGAGTAGGCATGTATGCTCTTGATGGAAGTGTGACAAATGTCTCAATGCGGCTGTGCAAGGACGGCAGGTCAGAAAGACGTTGTGAGAGTAGCTGCACTCACCTATGACTAATGCGGCATTCTTTACCTAATCACAAACAGCACTGACTCACCAATCACAATCAACACAAGGTAAACTTTTATATGCATTGAGCTGAGACAGGCCTGAGGCAGCAGCAATCATTTGATCATGTCTAGTTGTCACTGAGTTCAACCTGCTTAGCTTTTGATTTCTTTACCATTGTGTAACCAGCATGCTTGTCAAGACCCTTGTACCGTCGGTAAGCAAACACACCTCCAGCTGCAGCAACCATCACAATGGCAACAATCCCAAGCACAGCTGTCCAGCCAGTCAGTGTCAGGCCCCCAGTATTCCTGGAGCTCAGAGTCCCAGCACGCAATCCCAGCTTGGTTTCCAAAGCTTCGACTTGTGATGAAGCCACTGAAGCTGACAGGGATGTCTGATATTGAGCAAATGCATCAGTTGGTTCGGCCAGAAGCACCAAGTTCTTGCATCGCGGCGACAAGACGTCAGCCTTTGCCTGTTGCAGCAACTTGCGTCGGTGCAACTCGTGAATGGCTGCAGCTGACAGGTAGCTATCGAGCAGCTTCCTGCCTGTGGTGGTGGTGGCGGATTTATCAGCAGCCATGGAGTCTGCAGTTGTTGCACTGGACAAAGCATCAGCAGCTGCTATTCCAGGTCTGTTGGAGGCAGTGGGAGCTGCCTCAGCAGCTTCAGCCTGCATAGTCACGCAACACAGTGAGCGAGTCTTCTTCCGGTTTTACTAAAAGCCATTCATGGTGCAAAGCCTTTGTACATACTAGCTGGGTTCACGTGTCGGTTTGTGCACATGATCAGCAACCACACACCCAGGGATGTCAAAGAACCAAAGTACGCATCTGCAGTTGGGTGCAAGCGTCATTAGGTCAGATGCTAGATCTGAAGGACAGGGGATGTTTGCACAATAACATCCAATGATGTGCCATCTCATCTGAATGAACAAACATCGTTGTGCCAACACCACAGACAATGCAGCACATGCTACACAGGACTCCACGCATCCTCATCAGCATCCTGATTGATGCAATGATGCAACAAATACATGCTGTGTCCATTGTGGAGTCTATGTGCAGATTGAGTCTATGTGCAGACTCGTAAACAGGACATTGAAAGGTGCTTTGTAGATCTGACCTCTGCAGCAAGCAAAACAGAAGGGTCTTGGGGGACACCCAAGTTGACCAAGCACGCCTTGACCTGGCCAACAGTAAAGGTATCTAGCCCCTGTGTCTTCATGCATTGCGCCATGATGTCTGCATCACAGTCTGACGTGACTGGAAGTCCCTGCACACCAAATCACTTTTGAGATACACCCTCACATGGGACACTATTGACTTACTGGAATGACACCATGCAGAGGATTTATCACAACAGTGTTAGCCTGCTGCAGGTGGGTACTCTTGGGAGATACTTTGCCCATCTTGGGACAGACCCGTGTGTCTTGTGTAGATGTGTACTCAGTCAATGCTTTCTGAACACTGGAAACCTGTGAGACCTTTGTGCGACAGCTATTGAGACCTTTGTGCAACAGCTCTTGATGACCAACAAGCAAGCAGCTGAAATGATCTGCACACAGCCTCTTGCACCGCACACTCAGCGTTCAACAGCGAATGTAGAGCATGATCTGCGGGCTTGACATTAAGTTGCCACCAAGACAGCTCAATGCAAAGCATTACACACTGATGCACCTGACATGCAGGGTTATCACAGAGCAGAGTTCAGTCAAGGAATGACTAGAGCATGATCCAATCAAGGGTTGTCACAGAGCAGAATTCAGTCAAGGCATGACCAGAGCAGAATTCAGCCAAGGGTTGTCACAGAGCAGAATTCAGTCAAGGAATGAGTAGAGACTTACCGGCTGGTACAGCATGAGGGCGCTAGCAACTGTCCTCTGGACCTCACTGAGGCAGGAGGTGGTGAGGGACTGGTTGGCCGCAACAAGGCATTTCAGGACAGCCCCAGTGCCCTCATCCTCAGAGTTGTTATCAGCTGCGCCACAGTACTGCAAGCACCAAGACTTGCAAAAATGAGCAATATGTACCCAATGTACATGCACACAGCGCAATGGCAATTCATGGAACAAAGTGTTATATGATGACACAGGCTATGTGATGCACAGGCTGACTGCAACTGAGCAGCTCATGCTTCTCACATGCAAAGACAGCTTGGTTGTGCTGCACCATATGCAGCTTCATCTGGCTATGCCATGTGGCACTTTCTGCACCAGCAATAAGACCCGAACAGGGTACTTGGTGTGAGGAGGTAGTCCTGTGCTGCAACACCACACTCAGGATGGTGATGATTGCCCATACAGTATGGGCTTCATGCCTTTAACACTGACTGCAAGTATGGGCTTCATGCCTTTGACACTGACTGCAAAACCTGGCTGCTCCTCACCTTGGACACATCAGCCTTGCACTGCTTGCGCACTCCATAGTCCAGGCGCCAGTTCCTCAACCTGTTGCCTTGTGTTGCCTTCAGGTTGCTGTTGCAGCTTGCAGTCATGTTCATCTGCACAGCAATGGTCAGAGGCCTGACAGCATGATATCTCCACAACACATTGCACACCAAAGCCAAAGCAGAACAGGGTAGAACAGACTCTGCCTTGTAGCTTTAATCAAATATGAAAGGAAAACCCAAGGGGAAGGCATGTTGGATCTGTCTTGTGAGAGTGCCAAAGCAGGCTTGATGAGAGACATCGCTGCCGCAAGTCGCATCAGAATGTCTGCATAGTCTGACAATGGCAGCTGGCAATCGAGCTCAGCAACACTTGTATGCAGCAAGACATGCATGCTTACTACAAAGCTGACATCAGCCCACCAACTGGTCGCAGGGGTGCTGCACAGAAGTGACCTGCACACCTTGTCAGCATTTGCCAGGAGGCAGTTGAAGACCCGAGCCTTGCCAGGGGTGACCCCCTTACAATGACCGTCCCTCTCTGAAGCACAGGCCTTGCCTAAGCTGGGGCTCAGCTCCACATTGGAAGCTGCTGTGATGCTGAGGTGGTTCGTCTCTGCTCGGCAGGCGACTGTGAGGGAGTCTTGGTGGTCGACAAGGCACTGGTGCACTTTGCCATCTCCAGGCTTGACAGAGGCACAATAGTGGTCCACATCCTGCCGGCAAGCTTCTGCCAAGATGACATCGTTCCGAAAGTCTCGCACCTGTGACAGGCATGCAGCTCTTCTCAATCCCAAAACTTCTATTTCTATTCAGAAACGTCATTCTCACACAAGAAATCTAAACTCAGAAACGTCTGGTGACAGTAAAAACCCATTTCTATATCATGGAGATGTTCTAGGTAAAAGCAGGGAATGTAGGCAGCAGAGTCGAGTCTCTTGATCATGCAGTAGATGAAGGGAAGGTGGTCAAATAGGTGGGGGTTGCGAGGAAGTCTGATACAATACAGGGTGTACTACTGTATCAGGGTGGGGTGGACATACCCATACACAATAGTATAGGTCCTGCTACAGAGTGGGTCTGCTGCAAGAGCCCTGATGCAAAGTGGGGCCCTAGCACAAGTGTGCAAGTCAGATCAGGTTTGGCTATTGACATAGCTTAATTGTTGTCTGACTAATCCCTGCAGCATCTGACAATGGAAAACTTTTTGAGTCAAAGGGCAAGAGCTAGTGAAGGCATTATATCCAGTTTGCTAGATTGGACAGCATGGCCAACAGGCAAGCCCTGCATGCCACACCAGAAAGTGTGTCATGATGATAATACATGATGAAAACGGTCTTGACCTGCGCTGCTTATAAAGCGCGCACAACCAGCCTGACACTGCACTCAACCAAGCTGCCTGGCTCCACATCGCAGACAACGCAGTACTACACAAAACACAAACTAAAACCCTGTCGTGCGAGACTCACCTCCATTTTCTGGAAGTAGAGGAGCTCTTGTTTGCAGGTGTCGTCATTGATGTCATCAATCTTGTCTGCGAGGCAGCGCAGCACGGTGCCCCCACAGGCCTTGTCCATGTTCTCCTCGTCTGGGCACACGTTTATACACACCTCCTTTAGGACCTCACCACATGCCTGAGTCAACCGGTAATTCAACCTGCAACACATGCCACAGTGGGAAAGGTTTTCCATGTGATGTGTGCACGCTGGAAATCAATGATGTGTACATTGGGGATGACATGTGTGTACCATTGGGACAAATGGTGTGCAGCTTGGGACCAATGGTGTGCATTATGGGGACTAATGGTGTGCACCCTGGGAAATATGATGTCTACTGAAGAAACCCACACTGCCTAACCTCAAACCCCATATAGATGAGCTGGTTGACGCAAAGCACGGGCCACATGCACAGACTGACGACAGGACAGACTGACGGCAGCACAGACAATTGTATAACAAGAAGAAACTCAGCAAAGTGTCATAGACCATTGAAGATAAGTGTATGAAGCAGGCAATGACAGAGGTGTACACAACAAGCACCTGTAGTCTGTTGAGGCAGTCTGCTCATATCTCTGCACTTCAGCTTTGCAGCTCTGGGTGAAGTTGTCGACCTTCAGATTGTCCTGTAAACACCTGCACAGGACAAAATCAACCTCTCATCTGTTGCCCCACAGGTTGCAATGACTGCTCCTGCCCACCATATGCATGCATACAACAGCTGTGTAGTAGGCAACCGCAAGTGACGACACGTTCTGTTGATTTTGCAGACTCTCATTGGATGCTCATTCTGCAGTACTGAAACTTGTCTGAGGCAGACACACAGCCAGATGAATGGGCTGATAGCACGAACATGAGTGTCAGGCCAACTGTTGCCAACAAGTCTAGCGCAGCAACAGTGTTGGAGCAGTTGAGTGTTGGGACCGCAAACCTGATGACTCGCGCATGGCCATGTGGCACGTCCTTGCAGAAGGTGGAGATCTCCCGCCTGCAGGCTGCCTTCATGGGAATCTGGAAGTCGATGGACTCAGCCATGTCCACTTCCTCATCAAACAGCTGGGCTGAACATTGTGCTGACAGGTCTTGTCGGCTGCACACACACATGTGACAGACTCCTCAGGCTTCACCCTGATCTCAAATAAAGCCAGACAGGCCGTCTGACATCACAAAAGCCTTTGCAGACCTTGAAAAGTTGTGGATTGGGAATTGCAGCTGTTCTTACATAAAGCCTTGTGTGATCTGATAACATTGTGACTGACTCTAGCTTGTGGGTTGAAAAGAAAAACAAGACTATGCCTGTTGGCGTCAATTTGATGAGAAGCCAGGTATTATACCGGGCTGCCCAGGCTTGTGGGTTGCATTAGTCTGAGCGAAGCACCTGGCGAAGCAGTTGTCTCAACTGGTTTAGTGGCATGCGCAGTGCATAGGATCAAACGACAGACCTGTCATACCTGTCTTGGAGACACCTGATGACGCGTGCTGAGCCAGGAGGCACCCCACTGCAGAACTGACGCCTGTCATCATAGCAGGCTTCAGCCAGGGGGATGTCAAAGCGGATGTCTGAAACCGCCAGCTCCTTCACCTTGGTCACTCTGGCCTTGCAAGATTGGTTCTCAATCTCATCCCTGCAACCACAGCGCATGGTCTTGGGCCACATGCTTTCAACTCCCCTCAAGCAGTTGGGCATTTTGCAGCATGTTTTGCAGAACATATTGCCACACTTTGCAGAGATGCACAGCGACTCTGATGGTCCTGAAGGCATGTCCACACATGTGCTTCCTGACAAGCTGCCAGAGCAACTCCTGCTCTGACAGTGGACACAAGCGTGAGCCATACAGCTTTGCACAAAGAAGTCGGCTGCATACATCCAGACACTGACTGTCCAGAGACATTCAGCATGAGGGCAGACCACATGCTCGTAGCCATGCAGCGTCAGCAACAGAACATGCCTGACTCACGCTGATGTCAAGTGAGGAGACAGTGCACACAGACTGTTGCTCAAGACACAATCATCAGCAGCAACACAACAGGGTGCTATGCCAGCATTGGTACCTGTAGTCCTGAAGGCATGCGATGACTATGGCATGGTCATCAGGCAGGTCCGCCACCTCATACTTCTGTGGCATGCACAGGTTCTCTATGTCCTTTGTGCACTGCCTCTTCAGCTGTGAGTCCAGCCTGAAGTCAGCTGATCGAGCCTGGATCATGGTCTCTAGCTCCTCCTTGCAGCCTGTGGAGAAGTTGGCCTCCCCGCGGTGCTGCTCTAGGCACTCTTTGGCACGAGCGTTGCCAGGTGGCACGTCAGCACAGAACTGCACACAGGCGCAATGGATCAGCCCAAGCTGACAGGCCTCGCTTGTGAGTAAGTCAATATGTGCTCATCTGCTCAGAGTAGCACTGGATTGAGTAAGGTTGACAGGGCTCACTGAACATGCACTCCTCTTCGTGGGTTGAACTCATTTAGGTGCAGCTGCAAGTGCCAGCAGCTGAGCAGTGACTCTGAACCCAGGGCAATGCTATAGCATATGTGCAATTTGTTGACAAATGGCTGAAGAAAATTGCAGCTAGCAACTACTTCAGAACCTCTGCTACACCAGCAGCTGGACATGAGCAGCCCTATGTGACAGCAGTAGCCCTATGCGACAGCAGTAGCCCTATGTGACAGCAGTAGCCTTATATAACAGCAGCTGCACACAGCTGATGCGCACCCTGTCTGGACATGCTGTGCATGCACTCAGCGCCCTACCGACAACAGCTAATGTCCCCTCATGGAGTAATGCCTTAGCCTTGGCAGGAATGTGATTTTATGCCGCCAACTATCGGGGTATGCCTTGTACAATACGCCAATCACAACTAAACTATACCAGTGCCCTACTTGGATCTTGTCATTGAGACACTTGTGAAAGAGGCGGACGCTGAGGCGCAGATCTTCACTGTCCTCCTGCTCTTGCCTGAACAGCTCAGCCTGGCAGTCATAGCTGAGGGAGAAGCGGTTGCTGGTGAGGCACTCCTGCACCTTGCCTCCATGAGGGTCAATGTCACGGCACAGGGACTGCGCATCTGCCTGCTCACACACCAAAACCATGATGAGAGACCCTGGGTAACAGCCCCATTAGGCTCAATGTAGGGGTCAGAATCGCGCTTTCTTGATCATTGAGCAAGTGCTTCAGCAGCTGGCAGCAGGCTGCTGCCATGCACAAGTTATAGGTGATATTGACAGCAGAGTGCAGTGGGTTGCATGATCAGGGGTGATGTGACAGGAAGTGACCTGGCAAGCAGTGTACAGCTCCTTGTCCAGTCTGAAGTCATCTGCTGCATTCTCCTGACGTCTGAAGATCTCTGAAGAGCACTCTCCAGATACCTGGTCCTTGTGCTCCCTGCATTGCACTTGAGCCATTGACACTACATTGTTCTTACAGCATGTGTGCAAGCAATCTCAAGGCATACAGTGTATCCACTTGTTATGACACGGCAACACAAATCTATGCATGTATGACATTGCCACGCAATGTATGGTAATGGGCAATGAGCAATGATCTCAGGAACTCAGACAGTGCATGAGAGAAGATGTGCATTTGCTGGTTTACATGCCTGAGGAAAAAACAGACGTATT
>JAABUP010002419.1_pt1 | contig 36181 bp, 48 predicted proteins | sample 5559201 | NCBI WGS metagenome assembly JAABUP01 (sample SAMN10711887, study PRJNA513373) | rock metagenome | isolation source: Antarctica rocks | place: Antarctica
ATCAAGCTGCTGTGCTGAATATCTGCAAAGTACTCAAATGCATGCTGATGCTTAGCCCTTTCTATGACAGATGCAATGTCAAAATTGTGAAAAAGCTGCTGCTGTCCTAAATGACCATGCAGAAAATTACCTAGATAATGCTGCCAACTGTCTTTGACTGCTGTCTGATGCAAAGCAAAGCCATCAACCATTGCGGGCTGTGCAATAACCCATTGTTATTGTTCACGTGCAAACCCCATAGCATGCAAGCAGAGGCTTCTGGCTGGCACACCATCCCCGTCCTAGGGAATGCTATCCCCAGAGAAGCTGGGGGAAAAAGATACTGCACAAATCACTAAGTTGAGCCAAATCACTGCCCAGCTCTACAGGATTCCGGTGGCTTCGATCGGCCTTCGACCCAATCCAGAAACAGGCGCAGGATGTTGATAGCAGCGTTCACGTCCCGGTTCCACAATATACGACGAGATTCTGTGTTTCTACACAGTCGTACAATGTAGCTCTCAGGTCCGTGATCTTTGCGGCAGTATGCAGTCAAGTTGGTATTCAGTACTTTTACCTTTTTTATGAGAATCTTACTAATAGCGCCCTTTAACTTCAGGCTCATATACAAGTCTGCCGCTTGGCCTCCTGGCTGACAAATCGCTAAGTAAAACAAGCAACCTATATGCTAAAGGATGTGGGAATTAACAGTACCTAGCAGACGTTTTGACGGACTAGTAAAGTCATCTGCAAACCCCGGCAGTGTCATAACATGGTAATGGTTTAGCTGTATGTTTCAAATGTCAAGCTGAATGCTGTAATGTACGCCGTTTGCCACTATTTTATGACTCCGATTTTGGCACTTGACAACAGCAGACACAGCACACCATAACAGGCACGCGCATTACATTTGTACTACAAACGTGTCAGAGCTGTACTCCTCTGAGTGGCTTGGAAAATGGGAAGTCACAGACATGGTGATACTCGTCCTCAAAACCAAAATGTCCTCACGTCTGTAGGTTGGCCCATTTGAAATTTGCGCCAGCGTAAAGGGGAGCGTGGGCAGATCGGGTATGGTGGTTTACACTGTTGGCACGTCTCACTGGGAACAAAGTAACACTGAATTTCAGTTGCTGCCAAAGCTTTATAAATTCTATATGACTTACCCACCATTGTCTTTGCTGCTGTGACTAAGCAGACTGACTAATCAGCTTCTTCGTTCCTGCAGCTGCAGCAGAATTTGTGTGCTCTGACAACAGTCTGTCACGCATCATGCAAGAAGCCTAAACCTTCTGCAATAAGCCTACCGGAGCATTCACACACACACGCACACACATGCACCTCAAAGTATGACAATTGAATTTACTCTCTTAGCTGTTGACACAGAGTCAGTCAGCATGCCAAAACAAGGCAACCAACATAGAGGCAAGACAAATAAAATTCCTTCAGCATGCACAGGGGGTTGCAATGACAAGCCTGCCTCACCGAGCAGCTGTGCATCTCTTTACTCAGGAAGTCAGCTTGTAAGCATACATCTGTGACACAGCGGACTCGTCTCAAATCGACAAGCTACACCTTTGATATTACCGCAACACATGAATGTACTGCAAATACATTCAACATCAGGAGGTGATCATGTATGACACTATCTGCTCAACTTCACGCTTTAGTTGGTCACGGCTGATGACACCATCTACCAACAGCTCCTGCAGCTGCTGCCCCTTGCGTACAATCAGTGTGATTGAGCCGGTAGCGCTTGCACCATCACTCTCGTCATCGAAATCCTGTAAGCTTGAAGCTTGTTCAGCTTGCATAGTGTCCTGGTCTGCAGGTCGTGAAACCTGGTCATCTGCAACCTGTCCGTATACAGCTGCCCTAGCAGCTGCGGCATGGCTGTCGTCTGCACCTTGTCCGCTTACGGTTGCTGCAGCAGCTTTGGCATGGTCTTCACTGCTTGACAGATCCGCATCAGCCTTGTCTTCTGCCTCTTTGTCATCAAAGCCATCATCCAGACCCTCCAGATCTGCATCCTCTTGTTGGGCAAAGGTAGCAGCCAGATCCACCAAGGCAGCATTGGATAAAAAGACCTTCAGAGCAGAGATGACTCTCGTCAGGAGGATTAGGTCAATCAACACATGGCGCCCACATCAAAGTCTTGAATGTTTGCGAACATGCATATGATAACATGAAAGCTGCAGGAAAAATGAGGCAATGCATGCAGCTTGTGACATGATGAGAACGGGTTTGCCAGTCTGTCTGCCTGCCTGCCTGTGAGTATACCTGATAGGTGCAGATTGACTGCCAATCTGTGAGGTGCAAGCTCGCAACAAAGCAAGCAAGGGACGAACATGCAGCAACACATAGTACTCACATCCCACCAAGAAACTCTCACAGTTTTGCAATGCACAGACTCAAAATTTGCTTAGGACTACGGCAATACCTGAAGGTCCTGTGCTGTTGCCCTTGTATACATCTGTCTGCCAGGCGCCACAGAATCTACTTCTGGCAGCAGCACCAGGGCCTCTGCTACATCCAGGGCCTCTTGCAAGGGCATCTGCGCACCCAAACAAGGGGTGAACCATGCACAGCACAGCACAGCACAGCATGCTGAGGTACAACACCTCCAACATACTACAGTCCAAGCTACCCTTCTGCTACAACTGACAGCCCCTTGTAAAGGATCTCTGCACAGCACATCATAGTATGCCATAGCAAGCCCATAGCTTCTACACAGGTCTCATAAGGGTCAGCGTGAATGTTTAGCGTGGTAGCAATGCACCACTTTCACCCTGCACAGCGTATTCTTATAAATCATAGTATGACCAAACACTTGGTGCTGCAGCAACAGCAGTGAGTGACGCCCACAACTTTTGGCAGCAAGCAACACTAGACTGCACATCCACTACATCATGAACACCAAAGACCTGGAGACAGTCCCTGTTTTTCTATACACCCGTGCCCTGTCTGCAAGTCAATCTCTGTCTTTACTGTGTTCTTGGCAAATGCCATCTGCAGCACAACTGCTTCCACAAACCATTCTAAAGACTGCACATCAGACATGACGACCCGCAGGAACGCACCATACATTCATCCTCATTGAAATCAGCAGGGTCTGAGCTAAGATCAGTGGCACGAGTCAACCCGAGTCTCTCTGCCCCAGGAGGACTCCCATCAGGCGGCCCTTGGGCCAGAAGGGCATTCAGAGTCTCCTGAAGGGGGTCTGGCTGGACTTGGCGCGCGCTGAGCCACACCTTGCCGCTGCTTGTGTCAACCCCTATCAGTACAGCTTCTATAGGAACTCCTGCCTGTGCTCCAGACACCCTTACTGGGCAGACGGACAGACTGGCATCGCGCTGGTGTGCCATGAACATTGTGGTGGGCAAACTTTATCACAAGCTTAGATTTGACATGATATTAGGATGCGCTGCTGCCTGTCTGCAATTCAATCAGGCGCAGTAATATTGGCAAATGGTGTCTGCAGCACAATTGCTACCACAGCATGCTCTAGAGGCTGAACACTGCGTCTTGAAGAATTCATGGGCGCATTACCTGAAAGGTGCTCAGAGCATGAAGCATCATGTTCAGCTGAAGCAAATGCAGCGTGTCACAAGAAATTCACAACAGGCCTGTCACACCGAACTAACTTCCTGTGGATTGGGAGAATGCATTTCGAGTCAACAGGAAGTGGAAGTCATGGAGGAAAGGCTAAATTGTATGATGTCAGGAGATTGCAGTGGAATGTGACCTTGATGATGGTGCGAGCATCTTCACAGTACTGCCAGGTGAGCTCTGAGTTGTGAACCAGACCAGACACTGCCTGCCGCCTTCCGCCCCCTACATCAACATCGTACTCCACAAAGCAGCCAAACACCAGCACTTCTGTCACAATGCCCTGCAGAAGCAGCCACGACTGTCACTAAATTGAAAAGTCCGCAGGCTAGAATACTCTAAAGGACTGTCACTTAAGACATGAGATGTGCATTTGGGACACATTCAGGTTCCCTCAAAAGAAAGCTGTGCATGAAAGACATGTCTTGCACATGAGTCAGGCATGTGATTCTCTGCATAGCTCTGTGTAGATGTGAGCTGAGCTGATTGTACCGGCTTGTCGAGGTATGCTTGCATACGGCATGTCATGCAAGTGCACTCAACTGGTGTTTACAGCACAGCACAGCATGACAGCCCTCTGCTTGCTGGAGCTGATCGTGCTATTAAGCAATTTACGCGCCAAGTCTAGGTTACATGCAACATATGCATTTCTGCATCGACATGTTTTTTGCACATAGCCTGTGGTGTTTCAATCTCTCTGATGTACAATGCACCAGTCGTTGCGTAGCGTCCATAGACGGACACTAGAACGCTTTGTGAAATGGAATGAGCATGCAGTATGATTTGACAATGAAATAGTTTGCAATACAAACTGAGAATGAGACAAGTGAAGCTAGAAGGCTCACCTCTACGACTTCACCCAGATTCTGCTGCAAAACAGCTAAAGCCTCTGAGGGCAGTTTCTGAACCGCAGCATGCTCAGACACATGTCTCAAGACTCGCGCCGTCATGATGATGCGTGGATTCCCTATGTGTGTCTGCGACACCTGCATAACATGCACCAGCTTGAACTTTGGACCCAACTGGCATGCCGCATCGTCTATGACGGTGGTGTTACACCAATGAACACCAAGCATAAACACCAATGAACAGGAGGCCGACAAAAGATATGGTGATGACTCTCACATTTGACCATTTTCCATATCAAAACGCCAAAGTTCTGATGGTGTTGGGTCCCATTGTTGCAGTGTTCTGTGAGCTGTGCAGACTGAGTCACCGTCCACAGCAGTATTTACCACACTCATATAAAAGATTCACCAGATTCATAGCATATGCATGAACCCTGCCCCTATTCACTAGGTTTGATCATGCGGGCATGTACAGGACCTCATACAGGGAGCTACTCTGGACTGTACATGCCTGACTCTAGGGGAAGGACATGTGTCAAAGGAGTGAATGAATAATTCGGCCATATCCTGATGTAAGTATGAAGCGTCCGTAGCCATGTGTGGTGCGTACAATGTCAGGACCTGGTTTATGCAATGAAAGCCTAAGATCAGGGTGTGTACAAGGCTCCTGTGTTGAGTCATAGCACATGATGTAGCTGGCTAAATCAAGAAGAAACTTGTCATACAACACTTGAGGTTGCTGACATCAGCTGGTGCCTGTCCATCCCAACAGTGTGATCACAACAAACTGAGGCAATCACATCACATGCTATGGCAACTGAAAGCAGTACTCCAACTATGACTGCCTTGTAAGGTGCACACAGGCATCGCAGCAGCAGGTTCAAGCTTTACCTCTATAATTGTGGCCGTCAGGACATCGCCTATCAAGGTCCGCAAAGCTTGCTTCCTCATGCTGCGTGAGTCTTCCTCAGTGCCACCCGTCTCCAGCCCTGCACGCACACTCACAGCTTCAGACGGCCTGCTATCATCAGACTGTCATCTGAACATGTAATACACGTCTTGCATGTGTTGTGTAATGCACATAAAACATGTGTTGCATTGCATGTGGCACACTACGTAGTGTCACATCATCTTGCAGTAGGCTATCCTGCATTACAATACTGCTGACGGTATGGTGGTCACATGCTGTGTAATCTCTCAATGTCATGTGGCTTTCAGCACTGCAACCCAGACTACAACCGTAATTGACTGTAACACAGACTTTAACCCTAATCGACTACAACTCTAACCGACTATGACCCTGACAACAACCTCACTGGCTATAACCACAAGTGTCAGCATGCAATACAGTAACATCACCAGAATGGTCTTGTGTGTGTTTTCAGGCAGATAAAGAAAACACCAATTGCACCAGTCCAGTTAGCATAACTTCCGTTCTCTGTACAATTAGAAAAGAATCATTGTGAAATAGTGTCTTTGGGTCTGACCATGATGTGAACTACGTCTGAGTTTGACTGCTGCCCTGCCCATGATTTACTCCAGGATTAGCAGAAGTGCTGGGGTTTGACACTGCATGCTGGGGGTTGATATTGCATGCTAGGGGGATATATTGCATGCTGGAGATTGTCATGCAAAACACAAGCAGGCAGCAAGCACAGCACAGCACAATGTATTGGATGGCGACCAACTGTGCTTATGCATGTATGCCAGTCACATGCTGTTCTGAATGCAACTCTGTCTTGGACATGGAATCAAGCACTGCCATAAATCCAAAACAACAGCTATGTCAGCTGTCAAATCAAGAACAGGCACATGGCTCTGATGGGGTGTAGGGTTGGGTATGCATTCAGGGCTGGGTTTGGGTTCAGATTTGACTACGGGTTCAGGGTTGAGTCTTGAGTGTGCCTATGCTTGGTTTCAGGGATTGAGACTGCATGTACCTGAGCACTAAGGAACATATAGTGCATGCAGGACACAACAACAACATGACGGCAACAGTATGTGACGGTAACAGGTTGTTACTCGCACCTCTCTCTTTCCTGATTGCCTTCTCGTGAGTGAGCACCTTGAAGCTGCTAGCAGAATTCAGATATGCTGTTGGGATGAATCCTGCAGCACACAATGTGATTGTTTGTTGGAGAAATAAGAATGATATTTAATCACAATTTACTCATCACAGTAGTAATGATAATATCGGGAAGAGCTGTGTCAATCACAACCACCAAGCACCAACCACCGACTGCCAATGCAGCTCGCGTACATGCATTGCATCTGCATTTGCATTTCACAGCTGATAAGGAAGGTTGGTATGTGTTTGAGTGAGCTCTCAAAGACCACAAGTCAGCTTGTCATGCAAAATTATTGTACAAGTCGTTTTGTAAATTGTCATACAGATTGATCAAGAAGTCATTCTATCCGACTGCAACAGATGTGATATCCAGGTTGATGAGCACCAGATGCACTACAGCTCAGATTGCAAAACTCAGAAGGCATCAATGTCATACATGCGCTATAGACTTGGCAGCAAATAAAGCAACCCCAGTGGGCATGATGTGACGTAATGCTAAAGTGTCATGCTCACAGGCTTGTGTCTACTGTGCAGTGTCTCGTGTAGGCACAGAGGCATTCCCCACAGATTGGTTGATGACCACTCAATGTGGTTTTATGCAAAGAGTCACAGCTTGCAACTGAGCATTGATCCTCAAGGCACTGCATTGCAACATGCAATGTTGCATCTGATGTACTGCCTTTCCTGACCAAAACGATGTGTAACTTTACCTCTGAAGTACTGGCTGCGCACAACCACGCCACCAGAGTTGGCCGACACCACTGGAACTGCGAATTGACTGTGTGCCTCCTGAGCCTTTGCAGCAAACTGCATCACCACTGACCGGCTCCATTCTGTACACACACACACACACACACACACATACGCTTTCAAATTCATTCACAATAGCCCGTGCCTTTCTCTGCATCATGATGGCAGTGTGTACTGACCTTTGGGGAAGACATGTCTTCAATGACCGACTGAATGAGCGACTAGAGGAGTGCGTGTGTGAGTGCAGTGAGTGCGTGAATAAATGGATGAGCAATTGAGTGAATGGATGAATGAATGAACCAACGAATGAATGATCGAACGATTGACTGCATGAATGAATGCATGCGTGAATGAATGGCACTGCACCACTCTGCACACAGTGCACAAATCAACCAATGGCATATACAGCAATCTGTGCAAGCACTGCAGTTTCACCTACACGAGCAAGACGCAAACCATGTGCATGCCCAATTCTCACACTAAAACACACTGACAGACGCTGTTTGAGATGCAAAGCCATTCTGTGGTCTGAATGATGGTTGTCAACAGTGTGAACATGCGCTCAATGTATCGCGTAGACAGACCAAAGTCAGATACAATTACCTGCAGGAACGCTGTTAACAGCCTCTTCTGAGGTCGCAAGATCCAGCTGTGGTCTGGCAGGGCGGTCAGCAAGCGGCGGCGGTGGCAGCTGTGGCACCTGAGCTAGCCTCTTGTTTTCTCTGATTGCTGCCCTTACCCACCTCGTTCTTGACCAGTTGGCAGCCATCTTGGGATTTTCAGCCGCAAATTTTTCAAAATCAATCACGCCCCAGGTGGCAGGGCTGGTAGAGTCCTCCTCATCAGGCTTCTTTGGCAAAGGGCGGGAAATGAGCTCCAAAGGCGGCAAGGCATCTGCTTTGGCGACTTCTGCTGCTGTTGCAGTCTCTGGTGATTTGGCTGCTGTTGCTTCTGCTAATGCTCGTTTTCTGGTTTGCCAAACCCGTTTGGATTTGGGGCTGTCTCCCAGCTTGCCTTCTGCAAGCTTTGTCTCCGCCTCAGTTGGGATCTCCTGCTCTTCTTCATCCACTGAAGCTGGCGAACTTTTGGAGGGGGGAGTAGCAGGGCGCAACAAGGCGGGAAGCTCAGCAGGTGCAGCCCGGGAAGCTCTTGCCTCTGGGGCTGCCTCTGCTCTCTTTTTGGGAGGGAACAAAGTAGGTCTGGACAACTGTGCTGGTACTGGTGCCTCTGCCTCAGCTGGGTCAGACTCCCCAGGCTGAGGCTTAGCACTTGGCCTGTTCTGTTTCTTCGGTGCTTGAAGCATGGGCTGTGTCTGCTGCAGCTCATCAGCAGATCTGGATGGCAGGACAGGCGCTTGAGCTATGGCCTCTTCATCCTGTGGCTCGATTTTTGCTTCTGATGACCAAGAGGGTTGCCGTTCTTCCTGTTCTGGCTCTACAGGGGCAGGAGCGGGTTTGGCAGGCCGCCCCAGCAAGGCCAGGGGAGGCTCCTGAGGTTTGACTGGGCTAGGGCTGCCAGGGCCAGCCTTCTGCTGAAAGCCCTTGGGGCGGCTCAGCAGCTGGGGAGCAGGTTCATCCATGGAAGAGTCCAAAGAAGAAGAGGCGAGGGGGGATGAGGACAATGGGGCTTTCTTGGCTGTTTGGATAGAACCCCTGGGTCTGTTGACCTTGCTTGGGGGTATGGGTGCCTTCTGAGGGGGTGCTGTCGTGGCTTCTGCAGGCATGGGATCTCTCAAGAGAGCTTCGAAGTCCTCATACCGCAACTCTGCAGCATGAGACAGATATCAGATTACTGAACGTACCCTGTTTGACCTCTTGCAGTACAATGTAACTGCAAACAATGCACATCAAAAGTAAGTGTTTGAGGCAACCGTGAGATGCAGAATGCTGCAAAGTGTGTCAGCAGCCAGACGGCATACTTCTTTGACTGTACTCTTTGGTAGTAGCCCGAATGGACTGCAGCGGTTAGCTTTGCAGCTGGCAGGGCATACAGTGATGCTGACAGCAAAATCATGCAAGGAGAGTCCATGCCATTCAATGCTAGCACACGGATACAGCTGAGACAATGGCAGGTATGAAATGGTGCTTACCAGGCGGGCCAACATCGAAAGCAGCAAAGTCCTGCACATCTTCCTCCTCCTCATCTCCAGGGGCAAGTGTACCAGCTTCAGCTTGTTGCAGCCAACGAACCTGTGTGGACAAAGACCTGTTTTGTTAATCCTGCATTGATACATCTTATTGATGCCCTGGTCAGCTGGTGAGAGCAGTACTGCAACCTAGGACATAGCTTAAGAGGTGTGGTCTGGAGTTGCTGCTTGCCATACCATTGCAAGATGTACATATCTCTCTGCGTCATAACGCTTGCATATTCTGATCTTTGACAGAAGAAAAGAAATATATTTGTCTGACTGATTGTGCGTAGGGCTTTGGCACAACAGGCTGTCGGTGTACCAGACAGAGAGAATATCACACGTGTATGCCAGCCCAACTAGGCAATCAAGGCAGTCAAGGACAAATTGAAAGACCCTCAACCGATCCTGTCGAGCAAAAAATCGACGCATGGTGTCTGTTTCCGGCGTGAAAAGATTGGCGTAGCGTGCTATCAGTGGCGGAACATTCAAAATCATGTGCATCTCATCCCCAACCGCACGATCACCACAGTAGGTGCACACCCTTGCAGCCCTGTCCAGATGACCAGAACCCGAAAAGCGACTCATAGCCACCGGCAAGCCATGAGAACCAAGCCTGCACTGCAAAAAGCGCCGCAAGCGGCAACCAGAAACAGACAAATTACAGTATCGCCTACCCACATGCCATTCCAGATCAAATCGCCATAGCGTCTGCGCATTACCCAGAAATGTCGTAAAGCGACCCGAGCCCTCGATATTACAATAATCACCGCCCCTGGGCTTTGTAGGAGGCAAGCAGGTTATCAGACTGCTCGCGCTGCAACATGAATGGCCGCTTTGAGCAGCTAGATAGACAACAGCACAACGGTACCAGCACTAGTGGCCCTGGCAGACTCAAACGCACGTTTTCAGGCTGTTTCGGGTGTTGTGTGAGCAAGCAAGATGTCGACGGCGACTCTCACCTACAGCCGCTTAACATGTTTGAGCCTAGGAGTCAAAATACATTAGAGGATTTGTTAGACCGAAGTGCTGCAGCGCGCAAGGAGACATGGCTGGAATTGGGGACGCTAGAACCTCTAGTCCTGAACGACTCTGCCAATCCAGCACTGTTGGGAGGCCCCAAATGGCCAGCTCTCAGACAAGCCTTCCGAGTTGTTCGTCGAAAGACTGGCAATGTCATTCTGGCCAGCGATGGCTTGTCAGACCCTTTTGACGATATTACTCTAGGTTGACCACATGCAAGGATTGCTTGTGCTTTTCAGCCAAAATTGACAGCCGAATCACCCTGGCTATTATTGTAGGGGAGGGCAACGTCAACGGCTTTGGCCTAGAGTTCTTCATAGAGACCCCAGCTGATGAGATAGCAGACTCTGTAGATGATATCAAGAGGTCCTGGCAGTTCCAGCTGCTGTATACTGTTAGTCAGCTAGCAGCAGGTATAGAGTCAGTCTGTTTCCATTGACCTAGCCAGCTCACCATGTGTGCCCATGCCAGTGCCACCCCAAGCTGACCTGTCACCCTAGACTGACCTCACAGGCTGACTGCTGCTGCATACTGGGGTGTCACAGTCCACCAAGACCTGCCTTGGATGTGCAGGACACGGCAGCATAAGGTCCATTCTGGATGACATGAAGCTGCTGTCCACAGAAGCAGAGGGTGTGAATGTGGCAATACCGGAGGCTGACCGACCGCTGCTGGTCAACTCTGCAGGCCGAGTTGGTGCACTGCTGGGGTTGAAACCCATGGAGCCAGGTTCGCATAGCTTCCATGCACACAAGTCTGCCTAGATGCAGCCATGCTACATCCTCATCTCATGACCTTCTTGCATTGCCGGACCTGTGTGTTCGGGAAGATCACATGTGGGTCTGTGAAATACGCAGGGGTACCCCAAAAGATTGAGACTACACCCCTGACTGAGGTGCACCTGGTGAACATCAAGCTGTTGACCCTCAAAGAGCTGCAGCTCATCACTGAGCAGGGGGCTGCAGGTCGACAGAAGCTGGACACTCTCTTTGAGGGCAGTGGCAGACTCATATCATCCCTGTCACGCACTTCAGCTGTATAGCACCTGATATGACATTCCAGTGGTGCTCACATCACACATCCTGGTTGCACATCAACGATTGTCGCTCACAAACGCATGAACTCCTTGCTGCTACTGTACACAACAACATATGAGTATTGGTCTCATGAAGGTCATTTTGCCAAGTAGAGTAGAGCTGTTGTGGTGTTGAGACTTGAGTATCCAAGTGTTGATCAGCAACCCTTGTTAAGTAGGTGTAGAACCTGTGCTGCTGCTCACAAAGCAGGTCCCCATACCATTCCTTTGACGACCGATTTTGTCATCTTCTCTTTGTCACTTGGCCATTGAGTCCTCAACAGTTACAGTTCTGGGGTGCACACTTCCGTGTGGTCAAGGTCAAATGTGTGTAACCAAGAGAAGCATCTCACCTGATCTTGTGATGTTGGACGTGGTCTTGATAGTAGCACTCCTCCTGCTCCATCTCCAGATCCATTGCTGCCTTTTGAGGAGCCTGTTTCAAGCACATGTCTATTCATGAGTCTTGATGATCAACACGGTGAAATTCACATCAGCTTGCAACACTGTGGCAACAATATCAGGATAGACCAGCACACGGCACATATGGATTTTGTACAGTGTGGTGAACTGAGATGAGGCCAGAAGCATGTGCTCTACAACTTATTGAGCCTGCCTGAGATGCATCTGACAGCATCTCTTGGGTTTTTGTTGCAAGACATTATGTACAACATGCACGCCTTGGCAACCATCACATGAGACTGATAATCACCTGCAAAGCCAGCTGGCATCTGAGGCCGCTGTGCCAAAGGGACACCAGCAGGGCTGTTGCGTTTGGCCTTCAGTAGGCTGCGGCGCTGGGTGGTCTTGCCTTTGCCCTGCTGGGCCGCCAGGGTCGCCCTTGCAAAGTCTACCAATCCGTCATTGACTGCAGCCTACAGCAACAAGCAAGCACCTTGACAAAAGCTGCCCTCAGCTTTGGAATACAGACGAGCAGTGATTGGTGAATGTGCTGTATGATAGAGTGGGGCCTTGCAGCTTGATAGTGAAGGCAGCAGGTTAATGCAGCATGCTGCATAAGCTGGCTGTGTCATACATGCATCGTTATGCTGCTAACTGCATGAGGACAATGTGCTGGTGTACAGCACAGTGATGCATTGGTCATCTCAGTAGCATAAGCTGTAGCCTGTTTCCAGCAGGTCGGCTGTGGCGGCAATGCAGCAGGTCTTGGCCTCATCACATTCACCAGACGTAAGGTCTACAAATAGCATTTGAGACTTGTAATTTATGTATTGCATAACTCATTGCTTGATTATGCTGTCAATGTGCAAAGCTTACCCTGCCCTTGGCCTTTTGAAGCTTGGCATCCCTTGCTGATGTTATCGTGGGTGCACTAGAAGACCCTTGTAAGGCAGCCTCAAACAAGGCATAGGTTGGGTCTTCCTCAGCTTGCCACCTGCATGATAATACAGCATCATGATCATATCATGTCGATGTGGTGTAGTTGTTCTGTTGCATTGTGTGGCATGTGTCATGTGTGAGAATGCGCTGCAAGTTCTGGAGTTAAAATGTTCTGGAGTTACTAAACAGACAAAAAGCTACACAGCAGTGGCTCTGATCAGCTGAAAGTATGATTTGCGCAAGGTACATACTTACAAGGCAAGTATACTTGAGGCATGTCACTTGAGCAGCATTCAGCAGCATCACCTCTCAATGTAATCCTTTGCATTGCTGTCCCTCTTGACAGGTGCATTTCTGGTGCGCAGGCTGTTTTCAACATCTTTGGGTTGATCACCAATTGCTCGGCCAAATTGTAGATAGTCAATCATTGTTGCATCACCTGTCTGCATGCTGGATTGGTTGCCGCCAAAGCTCTTGCTCTGTGCACAAAATACCATGTCAGATTGCATGTGAATTGGTGGCATGTAGCTTGCAAGGGTACCTACGAAGCAAAGGCTGGAGCCACAGCACTTACTGCTTTCTGCTGACCCTTCTTTTTGGCCTCTGTGCATATTCTGTGCTGCTTTCTGCCCTGTTTGCGAGTTTGTTGCGTCCGGTTATGCAGAGCATGCCGACCAAAAGTTCTGGAGCCTCTGAGAGGTGAGCAGCAGGGCAGCATGCAAGCATGCAATGGCATGTACACCTGTATTACAAGTAAATTGCTGCGGACTGAAGTGATCTGGTGCGGAGACTGCAGGCAATGAAGCCAACGCTGCGAAGCCCGGAAGCTCAGACCGACGGACAGCCAGATAAGAAAGACAGTAAGTTTGGTAGTTGGGGCGGGTGATAGGCTTGGTACCGTGAGTGGACAGATCGACTGCGTATACTGACGACTACAAGCACAGCCCCACGCCACGGGTGCTGCTCGCAATTCTCGGTGTCTACAGCGGTCGACCGTTTAAGGTGTCAAACGTAGTCACGAGGCGGAATGGGCAGTGGCAGAGCTATCAGGACAGTGAGCTGGCAGTTCAAAGACTCTACGATAGCCAAGTCAGCTCTGAAAGCAACGCATCCGACTTTGCTTGGTCAAAATTGCACAAGTGAACCTGCAATGCTTCAAAGTCAAAGTCATAGGCACGGGGCGCGCAAGAGAAGGCTCGACAAGTCAAACGCTCTGCGACAAAGCTACTCTACGCCGTGGTCAACTCTCCCCATGCAATGCTGTTTGACGCGCTCGGCGCTTGTTGCTCGTGGCAGACGATGCTGTTTAGGACGCGCTTCACTGTTCCTGCGCCGTCAGATGATTGCCCGTAACTGGCCCAAGATTTTGGCGAGCAGCCTTTACATGTGATCTAGGTAGCTGCCGTGGTTCCAAACCCCTCCGCATGGTTAGCACCCGTCATAGCGATGCGGCAGCGTCGTCTGTGCCCTCGCGCGGGACACGCAGTACTCCTGTCCCGAATGCAGGCGGCCAGAAAGATCACCGATCCAGGACTTTGCCAAAGCAGGCACGTTCCCGGGCGCACGGCAGAGATCCGATCGTCTGCATGCCTTGCACCGACATCTGTCTTGACGCGTCATCACACACGCGTCATGCAAGCTTGGCAGTCATTGACAAGGAGACTGCAACACGCAGGCCTCCACTAAGGAGACAAGGCAGTCCAATCGGCTTGCCGGTCTGCCAAATACAAAGGTGTGTACCGATCTGTGTGGTTGCTGGTCAACGTCTGAGTTTGGCTGCCTCACGTTTGTTTGGTCTTTACAGGTGGTAGATTTGTCTTCTGGCTCTGAGTCTGAAGCGGAACTACCCAATCCCAAGCGAACTCCAGGTGGCAGAGCCAAAAGACAGCGCATGACATATGATGATGATGAAAACCCTGGCTTAGACCAAGAGGATGTTCAGGTGCATCTCTGACAGCTCAATGGCCTGGCTTGAGCTTGGTTGCATGCATCTGCAAACTTACACAGATAGGCCATGCACAGACTTGCAGCTTCTGCAGTAGCTTCTTGCAAGATGCCCCTTGAGTACAGACAGCTTTGCTGGGAAGAAAACATCTTATTGTTCATCAGCCTTGGCCTTGTTTGCACCCTGCCAGCACCATCTGATGTACCAGTGGTTGCACCAATCTGAGAAACACTCATGCAGCGCAAGAATGTGAAGTGCTTTTCTGCATATCGTTGTGCCAACACAACAGCCGTGAGTCAAAGCTCGTGCAGTTCTGCATGTCTCTTGTAAAGTTATGTCCTGCAAGATTTGGTGATTGTGAAGCATACACAGAGGCAGTAACAATGAACCAACTTCTTTGTCTCTTTGTAAGGATCAAGCAAACCGCCGACAGACACGAGCCAGCCGCATGCATGCGCATCAGCTGCCACTGCGCAAACCTCTTTCAGGCCATCAGCATGTAAGTCTCTGCCATCTGTCACATGAATGCACCCCTGCCAGACACACCTGGTGTTGACCATTTGAGTGCTTACTGTGTGTTGATTTTCCAGCTCTTGTCTGTTGACTTCCCTGATCAGTTCCAGAGACAGTGCATGTAATTGATTGGATGACTCCAAGGCTGAAAATAGCAGGAAGCAGCTGAGGGAGCTGCATAAGCACAGAGCATCTCGCATGAGCTTGCTTGAGTTGAAAGGCATTTTTGAATCCACAACTGCCAAAACATTTGCATGTGCGCATATCTACAGCGGCAGAACACTTGTCTGGAAAGAAATCTATGCCAAGCACTGAGTGTTTCGCACATGTTAGGCAACATGTTATGCAGGCAAGACTGCAGGAAGAGTTTGCTTATCACAACGCATAAACAGGAGTTAACAGCTCAACTCGAACTCTTGCCATAGGCACAGCTGCAGCGCAGTGTGTCCTTGTTGAAAACCGCGCCCATTCTTGGCTGCATCCAAGAATAATTTCCCCACAGCAACGCAGAGCAGTGATGAAGCAGCACATTCCAAGCAGCACATGCCAACAGCAATCTGCTCAACTGATGCATTCATTGACATCTTTGATCCCTTGAAGTGGTCACCAGCTTTGTGCTGCATTGACAGCTGGGTTTGTGTACAGGGCAGTGCTCCGGCAGGTGTGATGGCAGGCTCTCGGTATCCTAGACGCAACCGCAACACTGTGCTGAGACCTGACTCAGCACAGGGTAGTGGCCAAGCCGCCAGCAGCAGCAAAGATCAAGAGGAAGAGTCCGGCTCCGAGCAGGTACAGCATCAGCTTCTTCTGCAGTCAGTTCATGGCCAGCGCTTGTTTGTGTTTGTCTATTGACCTGTAAGAGCAACCAGTTGCGCCAATAGTTATTTGTCATCTTAGTGACCAGATTCTTTGCTGCCTGCCTGTTGTGTGTCTTTATGTTGCTTCAGCAGTGGCAGCAACCTCTGAGGTGTACAAACCATTGCCCATTTTACATTGTCTGCGGACTTTGCCATTGCAAGTGAACATCAATTGTTTCTGGGCTTTTCTGTTGATAGTCCACCTTGTCAAGTGCTTTGTCTGGCTCCCTGCAGCTAGACAACAACCCCTAGGGTTGAGTCCACCATTCATACAATACTGCTGTCCAAATGATGGCAGTCTTGCGTACCCATCTTTGACCTGAGGCCCAATAAACAACTGGCATCTGATATATGAGTTTGTGAATGAGCCAAATGTGAGGACGTGGGGCACAGGACAACCAAACACCTGCATGCACCTTCTAGGCAGCGATATTCATGTACATACAAATGCTGTACATGAGTAACACCTTATGCTGTCAACAGGCTGGACCAAGTGGCGAAGAAGAGGAGGACAGTGAAGAGGAGCAAGCGGAAGGAGAGGAGCAGGAAGAAAGGAAGCGGTATCAGCTGAGGGAGCGTAGACCAATCCAACCCAACCTGTACCAGCCGTCCTTTGGGGGACAAGCCTCAAGGCAAGCCTGGTTCGATGGCAGGCATCATCTGGCAGAACTGCTTGTTGTGTGCTGCCTTGCAGTGTTGTCTGTGAAGCTCCTTGTGGTCAGACCATTCGAAACACATGTCCTGGTCGTCATGTGTGATCACGGTGTGGGTGAATGGGGACCCTTTGAACATTCTTCGCTTGAGCGTGTATCGATTTCCCATCCATTCTCTGTTGGCACCCCTGATCAGTCTCACAGACAGGAAATGTAAACTGATTGGTGTCAATTGATGAGAGTAGGATGTGTCTGCTTGTCTGTTGACTGCCACTGGCTGAACACCAACTTGACTCGCCTCCAAGTCCTGCGCTTGTTGTAATCTCACCCCACCATGCTCCAGACATCAGCTTTGTCGAACCAGGCTCAATCAATCAAGCACAATATTTCATGCTCAATGTATGCAACGTCCCCAGCTCGAGACATCACTCTCAACAGATGTCTGTCTGGTATACTAGGTGCCCTATTGCATTCCTGACTCTGGTGCAGGGGGCACAGGCTGGTACGGGGTAACCAGATGAACAAGAAGAACAGGCACACCAGGAAGGCACACAGGCCCACATACGCAGAGGACTGGAGCGATGATGATGTTCTGGATCATCCTGCTGTTGCTTGGAAGAGCCTGCAGGTACAGCTCAACCTGCATCGCTGTCATGGTTACAATTTCAGCAGTTGTCCATTCTGTTGTCATCCGATGCTTTGCGCCCTGCTCAGCTGAACGCTACAAGGTAGGAACTGTGTAGCAAAATAGTCGGCGGGCCATTTCCCCCATAGTTTGCTCTTTTGGTGTAAAATTGGTAGATGATGAGCCAAAGAGGGACACATCTATGACCTTTAGACAAGAGACGTAGCTGCTTAAAACGCTTTTCAAACTGCATAACCTGAGAAACAGAGCGGTGTTTGGCAGAGCCTGGAAGGGTGGTACAGTAGTCCCTGTGGCAGGATCAATCCGCATGAAGCCGTCTTGTATCACAGCTTGTGTACAGTTGTCACCAGCGCAGGTGAATGCTGTGAGCTCCCAAGGCACTTCCAATATATTCCTGAGTTGTCATGACCATGGCTTCTGGCATGCATCAGCCTATCGCGCCAAAAAGTCACACATACACAATGACAGAAACCACTCTTGCAAAAGTGTCGCTCATGGATATTGCGTTCAAGTACTTGACAGTCCGGGGTGTGGAGCCAGCCGTGATGCATCAGATATCCTGGCACCTGGAAAGCACAGGTGAATGTGGTGTGCAACAGAATCAAGCTGGTGAGACTTGTGCACATACTTTGTGTTGACAATACAGTTAACGGCCCATTGCTGGTTGTTGGCCAGATAGTGGCAAGTGCGTTTTGATGGTGCTGTAGAAACGGCGTTTGTTTGGCCGGCCGTCTCACAGGAAGTGTTGTTCCTGTTGAAGTGGGCTGCAGAGGGTGATGCACAGCAAGAAGGTCAAAAGTCTGACTGTGCAGGGACCTACTGATGCCCTGCCATGGGAGGCCCGGTCAGCAGGGGCAGGGGCAGCGGCAGGGCCGTCTGGTGCAGCTGGCCCTGGGGGCAGCGCCCTGCAGCCCTGGGGTGACAACGCTGGGGCATCTGCCACTGGAGCAGCAGGCCATGAGCGAAGTGGCAATGCTGAGATCACGCCACTTGAGGTCAGATCATAACATCGTCTCCAGAACTAATCGCTACAAGCTCACACTCAAATAGAAACACCAGATTCTAGTCCCCAACTATTTCTGAATATCAATTTTGAGACTTCCAGCATGACACAGACATTTCCCTACAAATAGTGACACTAGCATCACGTGTACTATAAACATGTTCTGTCATCTGTAGCACTCTGACACCATTGCCTGTGGCTACATCTCTTGACTCACTGCTTGGCCTGGCTTTCGTCGCCAGCGCCACATCAGAGAGACTCTGCACTGATGTCTAGCCAAACTGGGGACTGGTTGAATCCATGCAGCATGTGTTGTTTGTTAGCAAACCGTTTTTCTTCAAGATTGGCTGGTCTGGACACAGTTTGTAAGCAGGAATCCCTGGCTATATCTTCCCCAATACACCAGGCTTGAGTAGTGCCATTGGGGATGCGCTTACAACCTTCAAGGGGAACCTTCAAGTTCAATAGTCTGGTCACATGTGGTGCAGGTGGACCCCTCAGTCAGCTTTGATCAGGTAGGGGGCTTGGAGCATTACATCAAGGCCCTCAAGGAGATGGTGTTCCTGCCCCTTGTCTACCCAGAGCTCTTTGAGCGCTTTCACTTGTCCCCTCCCAGAGGGGTGCTGTTTTATGGGCCTCCAGGTATGCACTGCAAAGAAATACCCTGGCCTTGTGTCTGCAGCTGCTGCCCAAGGCAAACCTCTTGGGGCTCTGAGAGGCTTAGATGCGTGCTCAGTCCTGCCATACCTCAATTCTGCCACACTTCAGCAACCAGGCCTGCTGCTGCTGCTGCTGCTGCTCCCTTGTTGCATACATTCAGGTCACCTGCAAAGCGTTCTGTCCTGCAAGTCGTTTGTGCTGCAAAAGTTTTAGGAGTGTCGCAAGCAATCAGGAAAGTAATGTTCAGCACCAGCTACTGATCACAGGCATGGTCATGCAAGAGGAGCTGAAAATGCAGTTTTGTTTCACAAGCTCTGTATTTCATGTGCTGGCTGTATGCACAGCAACTGGCAAGATGTTTGTGGCCAGGACCCTGGCAGAAACACCCAAAAGCAGGCACCCAAGCGTCTATACCACAACTGCAACAGCCTTGCATCTTGAACCTTGATTTCATGCACAGGCACGGGCAAGACACTTGTAGCTAGAGCACTGGCAGCAACAGCCAGCAAAGCAGGCACCAAGGTTTCCTTCTTCATGCGCAAGGGGGCCGATGTTCTGTCCAAGTGGGTGGGCGAAGCCGAGCGCCAGCTGAGGCTGCTGTTTGAGGAAGCTCAAAAGGCCCAGCCATCCATCATCTTCTTTGACGAGATCGATGGCCTTGCACCTGTGAGTGGATCCCCCAAAATTTGCACATCACAGCTCTCAGCACTAACCCTGTATGCCCAAGAGGTCTGCTGTTCCAGTGCTGTTCTGTAGCAGGGCAATGTTGAACGTAGTTTGTTTTGTTGTCTGTTTGATTGGGAGAAGGTGACACGTTTGGTGAAGAGTATTGTGAGTCTCATGGAGTCCAGCTTCTAATTCATCATTTTGAGGTAAGTCCTAAATGTGAGAGCTAGACCACTCTTCAGTGGTACCTGGCAACTGTTCATGTATCGTTCGCATCCCCACTGTCTTCAGTCTCATTCTGTGTCATAGGCTCTGCACAACCACACCTGTTGACTGCCTTCTTTCCTGTTTTGTTTTGTTTTTGTGTGTTTGTTTTGTTTTGTTTATGTTCAATTTGTCTTCAACCTCACGTTGGCGCACCGACACCATGAGATCCCTTCTCGCGCAACGACCATGTTTTCCAGTTTGTTCTAGGTTGTCTTAATTTCCTCCAGATTTGACCTTTGTCTCCTTCTATGTGTGATCAGACTTGTTGGCTGGCTACAGCATTGTAACCTCTCTGTCAAGGCCACAAGGCATGTGACCCTGGATGCAGGTGCGCAGCAGCAAGCAGGATCAGATTCACAACAGCATCGTCTCTACTCTGCTGGCCCTGATGGATGGGCTAGATTCCCGTGGGCAGGTGGTCGTCATAGGGGCCACCAACCGCCTGGATGCCCTTGACGGGGCTCTCAGAAGACCTGGCAGGTAAACGCAAATGTACACCGTCTCTGCTAGCCCTATTGTCAGAGGATGCTGCTGCCGTGTCAAAGGCCTCAGCTGAGCTGCTTTGTCAAGGCTTTGACCCCCTGGTGGGCTTGCAAGAACCAGCAATGAAACCAGCTCAAGACAATGAAACTCAGTACATGATACATACGTAAACGTGGCCAAAAGGAGTTCTGTCGGAGAGCAATACTCGGCAGCTAACATACATGCCTCAAATCAATCATGCTGGATTCATTGGCCAAGCTGAAGGCTTGTACCCTCATCCAGTGAACGCCAGACAACTTCACAACCAACTTTCTTATATTGCAGGTTTGACAGGGAGCTGGTGTTCCCACTGCCGAATCTGCAGGCTCGCGCCTCCATTCTGGACATTCACACCCGCAAGTGGAGCCAGGCGCCTGCTGCAGAGCTGAAGGAGGACCTGGCCCACCGCTGTGTTGGCTATTGCGGAGCTGACCTCAAGGTGAATCACTGCAGCGACCCTGTTTGTTTTGTGTTTGAAGGTGTTGGTCGTTCCCTCGTGAGGGCATGAGCATACATGATTTTCACCTGGGTCCAATGCCCTTGTCTTGCGGGAAGCACTGGCTCTCAGATGCAGCAATCTGCGTCTGCCTTGCTACATGATTTGCCTGCTGCTGTCATGACTTGCCTTCCTACACAATGAAACATGTTCTCTACTGTATGAGAAAATTGAAGATCACCTTGCTTCTAAAGATAACCAGAGAGAGTGCGCTATCAGCTTCATTAAACAAAAATATGCTGTCAATTAAGAGGTGCCCACAGACAGCGTCTTGTATTTGGGCAGACTAGGCAGTCCTGCCATAATATGTCTTTATCATACGAATGATGATGACAACCAAGACTCTCGTGGATTTGCCATTGGCTACTGAACCATAGGAGGAGAGGCTTGCTCTTGCTGCCAACTTGTCATGAAAATCAGCAGATGAAGGCTCGCCAAATGACCCAACAGGACCTTGTTTGTGCAGCCCGATACAAGTCCAATATCAATGCTAGCCCATTTGCAGGCAAGCTGCATCGCACCCCTTTGGACGCAATCCTTGATCATGTCGTAATTTCTGCTGGCAGATCTTGATTTAGCATTCAGCAGGTGTGATAGCACAAGCAGTGTGTCATCACAATGCGTGCAGGCCCTATGTACAGAAGCATCGCTGCATGCCCTGCGGCGGCAGTACCCCCAGATCTACGACACCCATGACAAGCTGCTGGTGGACCCTGCCACAGTCAGGGTCTCGCGCACAGACTTCCTCTCGGCCTTCAAGGCCATCACTCCCTCCTCCCACCGCTCTGCTGTGGCACATGCCAGGTAGAACTCACTTACACTCTGTCTGTCTGTCTGTATGTCTGTCTGTCCCGTAGGTATCAGACACGGTCTGTCTGTCTGTCATGCAGGATTCAGACACTGTCTGTCTGTCTGTCTGTCAGTCAGTCACGTAGGATGCAGACACTCTCTGTCTGTCTGTCTGTGCATGTGGACTGCATCTGGAGCATTGGATCCATCCCAGCCTGGTTTGCTGATCCTGCTTTGACACGTGTCAGTGCAAAGCTGCTGCTCTGGTCATTTACTGCTCTTGTGGCCAACATATGTCTGTTCATCAACATATGAAAGTGTGCTGCATTCTTTGTGGGTTCTGGTCACTGAACCAAACACAATGAATGCCTCAATGCGAAAGCTTGCTGGCAATGGCTCCATCCTGGCATTGTAGGCTGACACCTGCTGTAGTGGTGCTGTGTTGAGGCCACCCATCATGCCAACATTCTGAGTTTGACACGCATCAGAATACTAAGTCATGCCCTAGTATATTACGTCATATTGTAGTTACCTTTGCTTCATGACATTGTATTGTGTTGCGCTGCATTACTTCAGGGTATGCTGAGTTATACTATACTATGTGATACTGTATTGCGTTGTGTTGCATTGGTGTGCACCAGCCTCATATTGTGGACGTCTGCTGACCTGCAGGCCACTACCTGCAGTGGTGATGCCATGCTTGGGCGCCCCATTGGCCACCATTCTGGGCCACCTGAAGTCGGTCTTCCCGCCAGCAGCAGCATGCCTGGCTGCTCAGGGCGCTTCCAATGGCCCCACTGGAAGCTTGGCCCCATCAGGCACCCCAGATCTGATGTGGGATGATGATGAAGAGGAAGCTCAAGGTACTGCTGATCATTCAGCCCATGCTTGCAAAAGAGCACCAGTCCACAGGACTACAGTATCCCGACTGGTGTTCTTTGCTGTGACAGGAGCAATCGATGCGGATATCTGGCCTCATGTTCAAGCGTCTCCCACTTTCAAAAAACCAGGCTGTGCAATGGACAACTTCATGCATGCAGCTCGTGCTGGTACTGCTGTACATTGGTGATCCAGTATCGTCATACAACAGACCAATTGCACAACCTCAACTCTCCCTCACTGCTTCAGTCACTGCAGAGCACCAAAATATTGCTCAATCACAAAAACTCCATCTCCACTTTGCTACCCAGCAGTGTGTACAGCATGCTGGTCAACCAGCCATGTGCGCTTGTCTGCAGATGAGCTTGAAATGGGCAGAGCTGGCGCTCCTCTTCTTTGCCCACTGCCCTTCCAGCAGGTCCAACGCCCTCGCTTACTCATCTGCGGGGAGGAGGGCTCTGGCCAGTCCCACCTTGGCCCTGCCCTGCTGTATGCCCTGGAGGGCCTGCCCGTGCATGCCCTGGGCCTACCCTCGCTGCTGTCAGATGCCAGCGCCAGGTCAGTCCTCTTCTTGATCACACTGCTGTGTCACAACATGCCCCTTACTGACATGGTCTCTTTGACACAAGCAGAGCTGGCAGATCCAAACTCTGCCTATGTAGCAGTACAGGTCGTTGCATTTGAAGCTCAGCAAGCGCCTGCCAAACACCACTTCATTTCGTCTGTTGATTTAGAGCTATGGCAGCCTTCAGATCCTGCCTTAACAGCAGCCCCATTGTGATGATGCTGATGTCAAACACTGACCTAGACCTGCTTGATCCGTGTCTGCTAAACTTGCAGCAATGCACAATCACTCCTTATTCACCATCCTACACTGAGGCTTGTCCTTCAGCCTGAATTGCCATGTCCAAACCCTGAAAACTGAACCCTAAAACTGCCAGACTGTGTCAAAACCCTAAGTACTCAATCCTAGAGCCGGCGTGCAGCAGGTGTACTGCTGCTGTGCAGGTCTCCTGAGGAAGCAGTGGTGCATGCTGTGCTGGAAGCCCGGCGGGCCTCTCCCGCCATTTTGTTTCTGCCGCATCTGCAGCTGTGGTGGGAAACCGCTCCCGCCTCCCTGAGGGCCACTCTCACCATGCTGCTGTCAGACCTGCCCCCGGAGCTTCCTCTGCTGCTTCTGGCCACCGCTGATGTGCCACTGACAGAGCTGGACGCTGATGCACTCAAGCTCTTTGGCTCTGGAGGTCAGCCTTGAAGTTAATGATTGCCTGTTGATAGTGCCCTGCAAAAATTGCATAATGAGCCCATGTTATGGCCGCTAACGAATTGCTTCATGAACAAGTTTGATCTCAGATGCATGTTCCCGAGGATGCACTGATTTGCAGAGCCTGGTAGATTGCCTGGATCACAGAGATATCTGTCAGATACAGCAGTCATGCATGCATGCATGCATGCATGCACACGCATTTTCCTTACTCTGATGTATGACTTCGCCTGAATTCTGCACTGTCGTCCGGAAGCTGTCTCGGCTCTGGAGGGACTGCTCAGCATCACATCAGGAACCTGAGAGGGTGACTTCACTTGGAATGACCTGCATGTGATTGTTGACATGGCCTGTGACACTCATTGTGGTGGATGCTGATGCCCTTAAGCTGTCTGGAGGCAGTATGCCCTGCTCACACCATGGTTACAGCAAGAAGGCATATGCATTTGGCAAGACTGGCTTGCTGGTACCAGCCTGATGCATGCCATTCACTAATAATAACAATGATGACAACAATAATAATAAGTTTGGCTGACCTGGTTGCTATAGCTCTCAAGCTTTTATGCTCTGAAGGCGGCAATGAACAGTTGCATTATGACCATTACCAAAGCCTGTTCTATGCTTGAAACACAGAAAGCTGTAATCCGTTGAGACAAGGATTGAATCTGTTGAAGATTTGGTGGCAAAGACTGTGCCGTATCAATGGTAAAGGCCCTTGGTTACAGGTACTGGGATCTACGCCTTGTCAGAGCCCACAGCAGCAGAGAGGACAGCCTTCTTCAGTGGCCTAACCCACCAGGTGACACAGCCTCCTCGGCCTAAACTCAACAGGAAGCGCAAAGCCCTGCAGCCACCACAGGTGAGACTCTCGTACGGCAAAACACAGCCAGTGTGCAAGCGCAGACCTGCTTCTCATTGCACTTAAGCTACTTTGCTGAAGAGGGTCCAGACTGTGCTAGCATGAAGACTGCAGGTTGGGCGGGGGCCAAGATTCCTCTATGTGTTTTGCCATGCTTGTGCGTGAGTGTGTGCGGCAGGCTTGCCTCCAGGCACAGTCAGTACAACACCAGTTGATAACAATGAACCACACCTTCTCAATCATCGTTTCTATCTCAATTTGCAGTCACTTTCACCAAGCCTTATGGAGATGCAAGACCGGCCTTGCACCTGCCTGGTAGCTTTCGCTGCCTTACATGTCGAACATTTTGTTCTCATTATTGCTCCTGACTGTCCTCGTGCCAGGCCTAGCAATACACAGACAGGCCTTGATGCGCTGAAACAAGACAAGAAGTAGAGGAAGAAGCTGTGCAGCATGTGACAGGCTGCCTTGTCAGGGACCCCTTGCTGTCATTTTGTGTCTCAACAATTCAGGGGCTTTGGTTTCACCCTAACTCAAAGACTGCCAAGCTGTGTGCAGTTGCCACGCGCTCCAGAAGCTGTTGCCGCTGAAGAAGAAGCACAGCAGGCCAAGCGTGAGCAGCACCTGCGGGAGGAGTACAGCAGAGATGTACGTGCTGTTACAGAGTTACGGCGGTACCTACGTAAGGTCGTGGCCAGCCTGATTGCCAAGTCAAAGTACACAGACTTTCTGTATCCTATGAGCCCCGAGGACAATCCTGAGGCCTATTACAAGGTATAAGAGCCAACCTGCATGCTGCAATGTCAAGGCATTCCCTCTAACCTGCAAGGCTGTGTATCCTGCAGAAACAGATGAAGCATGCATGCAAATGTGACATCAACCTTCAGCATATGTGCAGGCAATCAGCTCACAAGCTGTGAATGACGCGCTTACCTGATCTGAACTAGATTGTCAGCAGATTCTGTTGCCTTAGAGCTTTCATGGTCAGTTGATACGATCCTGTTTTGCCTTCTGCACATTATGTGTCACCTACCAAGCCTGGTGTGATTGCACAACATGCACAGGTACAGCAGCAGATGGACCTGGGGACTCTTCTTCATCACGTGGACCATCACATGTACCCCACATGCGCCCCATTCTTAGCTGATGTAGCGCTCATCCCACAAGCTTGGACTCAGTACTATCAGGTGTCTCCCCTGTCCTTGCTACACTAGCAATACATCATATACCACCCAGACATAAGGCCAAGATCGTCTGCGTACTCACCTGTCTGTCTTTCTGTCTGTCTCTCATGATGCATGGCTTGTCATGCATGTCATGTCATACATAAGCATGCATGCCCTCTCACATGGACACATAGGTAATCAGTTACATCACATGTCTTGTACTACAGCCAGCACAGGCTCAGCTCAGCAGAGACATCTGGCATACTCAATTGTGCCGAAAGAACACTACACATCATACCAAAGGTGTCACTGACTGGCTTTCAAGCCGGGAATTATCACTCACTCTGGTTCCACTGCATGGACTATGTGACTGCATGTGGTCAACCACCTCCTCAGCACTTGTTGCATCTCAGGCTGGGCCACCAGATGGGTCACCGCTCTCCACAGAGGCCATCCTCATGCCCAGCAAGGCTCGCCAGCTGGCAGATGACATCAGGGGGGCTGTTGCCAGCCTGCCCTCCCACCTGGACCCTCTCTGCCAGGCCATTGCTACCAAGGGCGGGCCCAAACCGCCCCCAGGTCTGCTCCATTCTTCAGTGTCTCTCAAGCCTCAGCTTGCTCATGATCCTTGCCTGTGCGCAACTGCTGCGCTTATACAGGGCACACACTTGCCTGCCCAAATGGCAGGCTTGATTTGCAGTCTCTCTTTTGTGTTTGCCCACTATATCAGCAGCCCTTCATGCACGCAGGGATGTTCTGTTCCTCGTAGATTCCTTTTCCTCATAGATTCCTGTTCCTCATAGATTCCTGTTCCTCATAGATTCCTGTTCCTGGTCTGGCATGTCCTGCTGCACTCCCCTACAACAAGTAACCGCCCCACAGACACATCTTCAGCCTGCATCATGCTGTCTGTACATCACTCAGTGTCAACAGCTGTTACAGCACTACTGTTACAGCACTACTGTGCGCCTCCTCACAAGACATAGGGTGCAGTGTTGACGTGCAGCACTTCCTGCAGGGATGGAAGCAGAAGCAGAGTTGTGGGCTGGACCACCGGCCTCAGCTGCTGGCCCTGTTGTCGCTAAGGCGCCCTTTGAAGGGTAAGTACATATTGCCCATGTGCCTTCCACATACTTGGCCCCACCAACACACATTTGCCATGTGCATTGCCATTGCTTGTCCTCCTGACAAGATGTCACTCAATTGTACATCAGCCGCCTGGCCTGCATGCACAGACATGCATGCTGCAACATTTTGTCGTTCATTTGTGCACAGCTCTCTATTGATTGTATGCAACACCACCTCATTCTCCGCTCAACACAGGTTCTTAACAATGGCATCAGGACAGCAAGGTCTTGCAGCCTGTGCAAATGTGCCTTGCATCCTGTTGCTCATGTATGCAAGCATCATTCATACTTTTGTTTGCACACATGCGACTGCATCCACCTTAGCTAAGGATATTTGTTATATGTGGGGGTGTTATTGGGGGAAAACAAGGAGGAATCCCCTCGTCCCCCCACCCCACCCCCATTTTCCAGACGTGTAACAGATAACAACTGCGTGTCCCTATGTTGGCTTTAACCAATCTTTCATGACAAGAGGAAAGAAAAGGGATTCGAATCCATGGTACAGGCGATAGCAACCAGTAGGACGTGTCTGCAGGATTTCACGCAGCAGTAAGCGTCTGAGAGGCGAGATGATCAACAAGCTTGCAGTGTATGATGATCCAGAGCTGTTACGGCGCCGTATCCGGCAAGCAACTCAAGGGGAATCTGGCCCCAAGGCAGCTGCCAAACCACCCAGGGCAGTGCACTTCCAACAGCCCCCACCTGACCTCAATGGTCCTGATGCCATGGAAGAAGAAGTTCAGCCAATGCAGGACGCAGAAGAAGAACAAGAACAGTTCCTTGCTGACACACCAGATGTTGGCCTGGCTGCTGCTGACTCAGCACGGTCAGGGCTCAAGCTGACCCTCTCAACCTCAGCAGCTCGGCAAGACAACTCCGCAATGATGGATGAAGAAGAAGATGCTGGGATTGAGAGTCAGCAGACGCAGGCCTTGCATACAGCTTCTTCTTTGGCTCCAGACCCTCCAAACACCACAGGGAAGGTTCTTGCCACAAGCAAGGACAGCCTGCGTAAGGCGCTAGACGTAGCTCAGGGCATTCTCAGATCAGACTCAGATGGTGCAGCTGCCGGTCCTGCTGATGCCAGTCACAACATCCCAGCCAGGCCTGTCACAACTGGAGCCAACAAAGCTGCATTTCCTGCCAAAACCGCTGCTGTGGGCGCCAAGTCAAGCCAAGCTGCATCTCCCGCCAAAACCGCTGCTTTGGGCGCCAAGCCAAGCCAAGCTGTAGCAGCTGAAATGGCTCACCCGCCAAGTTCTGTGAATGCAAATGACGCCTCGGTGTCTCAGCAAGCTGGCGGGAAGGCCCAGTTTGGGGAATCACCACCTGGGGTACGATCTCCAAGGCAAGAAATGGGTCCTGGCATCAGCGTGCTAGCAAGCACCACCAGACCTAATGTGCCCAGGAAGTTTGGCGGGGACCTTGCGCAGCTCAAGGCAGCTTCTTCACCTGCAGTGAGGGTCACCCATGCGGGTCACACCCCCCACCCCAGCAAGTTCAGGATGTTCCCTGCTGATCAGCCACCAGAGGGCACCCCTCACGGGTCAGCGGGGCAAACTGGGGGGTCTAGAGAGGGTGACAGGGATCAGGAGGGGGCGACTCCAGCAATCACCTTGAGGCCTTTTGAAATGTCTACAGGGCCAGCGCCGTTTTCCAGCACAGCTGGGAGTCTGGCTTACCCTAGCTCAAATGGCGCCCCAATTAAAGATACGCCAATGGCTGTAGTCAGTCATGCTGTGCCATCTGGAATGGTGCCAGATTCTTGCGTTGGGCAGGTGTGCAACTTTGTCTGACTTCATTGTTGTTGGATCATAGGCGACACAAAGTAGCAATGCAAACTCTCAATCATTCTGTGTTTTGGTCTAAATTATGCACACGTGGTCCGAAATGCGTACGTGCAAGACTGAGTCACCACCTCCAGTCTGCCTGCTGTGATGCATCAGCATGCTCTTCTTCCTTCAAGCTGCTTTGCAGCATGTGTTGCAGTGTGCAGCCATGCTACAGTTTGTGCTAGAGAGGAACATATTTTGAGATGTGCTGCTTCTTCATGTTTCAGATGGCATCTGGAAGAGGGACTCAGAGCATGCAAAGCGTGGCAAAACGCAGCCCAAAGTCCCACCCCATTCGTGTGACACCTCACTTGAGCACCATTGAGGAGGGGGGTGTTGAGATGGCTGAGCAGAGTGCAGGCTGTGAGCTGCATGACACTGCCAGTGGTTCTCACAATGACATGGATGCTAGCAGTCGTCCAGTTTTGGAGACCAGACTGCCATTGCCTGAAGATATTCAACATGCTGAAGCCTTTCAGGTCTGCTGTGCGTGATGCCAGTGGCCGTTGCATGTCACGGCCATGCACTATGAGATCGGCGCACAAAGGTCGCTTCCAGCTTGCATTAACATGATGTCACATGGATGGGCTTCCTGCTGGCCCACTGCTCGTATACTGCTTGACCTTTGTTATGTCTTGCATTGCTGTATCAATCTGCTAGGGAGAGGTATGGCAAGATGTGTGAAAAAGGCTCGAGAAGAGTCACAGAGGGGACGTTGTATGTGGTGCAGGCACAATTGGTTGGTCATACATCAGGCATGGTTCTGGACAGACTGGAGGAGATTCATTCGGCTTTGACTAGGCTCTTGTGGCAGCATCGACATAACCCAAACAGAAAGCAGACCATTGGGGAAGCTGAGGCGGCTGCACAGGCAATGCTGCAGCATGTCACTACAGAGTTGTAGACAAGATGATGTCTGCAACTTATGCATGACTCGTAAACAGAACCAAAGATTGAGCATGACCCAAATGACACTCGTTTATCACCTGGTGATGCTGTGCCATGAGCTTTGAGGTGGACCACACTGTGGAACATAAAGTTTGAGGGCTGATGTGAGCAGGGACTCAAGGATTGCGACTGAGTCTGCAATGCAGTGTGTGTCAGTGTTTGTGGGTACAATTCATTACAGTTTGCAACTGACTGAACAGCTGAATGAGCTGTAGCTGAAAAACAAATGCTGGCTGATGGCTCTGCTGGCCACCAGCATTGGGCAGCACGCAACAGTGTCTAAGGGAGCGCCAAATGTCATTACACCTATGTCAGCAGAGTCAGAAGTCCATATGTGCTTGCGCTGGCCTGCGCTGTTGTGAAAAGGCTGAGGCATGACTATACTGAATCGTGTACACATCTGTACTACGACTTCCTGACCCCCAGTGCACACTTTGTAGTACAATGCAGCAACAAAACATTGCCGAACAATGATTGCCTTCACTGAATAAGCTTAAGTGCTCGGTAGTTATTACACAGTGTGAAACAATTCCTTGCAAGCTGACACAAGGCTAATCAGCAATTTGTGAAGCAGACGAGCTAGAATGAGGCTAATTGGCAGTTCTCAGGCACATTCGTTGACACCCCAACCACATAAAATCACACTTGTGTGTCAAAGCAATACCAGAGCACAGATTATCAAGCTCCTCTTGTAAGAACGCACCACAGAGAAAAATAATGACACAGATGACCTTGAAACATCAGAGTCTGCTGTATAGAGGATCTTATCACAGTCTTGAGCAAGCAGAAGTCAAGTAAAGGATATGGGAAAAAGAGTAGGCACAGCATTCTTTATGAAGCCTCCCCAGCGCACCATTTGTGATACAAAACTCATGTCTGATACCTGGCAAGCGAAAGCTCTTAAGGGCTATGAAAGCCTGAAACTCTGTATGCATCCTAGCCAGGCATCATTGCAGGCATCAATCAGATATCTAAAGGCACACTGAGGACATTGCGCACTATATGACGCATCCAGCTGCAACCCACCACCCAAGGCCTGTCTACCCACACAGAAGCTGTATTTGTGTTGTCCACACGTCACAATGGCGCTTCTGTATACGATCAAAGGAAGAACAAGGAAAGGACACACAACTGGTGTGGCACTGTGGTCACATCAGCTTGTTGGGAACTGATCTGTCTGCAAACTTGACCACCAACACCTTGCTGCCCATCTGCTTGCCATTGTTGCTCATGATGGCTTGTTGAGCCAGAAACTTGTTTGCATATGTAATGAAGCCACACCCTCTGCTCAGACCATTTGGGCCTCTCAAGACATACAGCTCCAGGATCTCACCGACAGGTGAGAAGACAGCCCACAGGTCTGCCTCTGTTGCCTGCAGATGCACCGCTACTCATGATGATATGCCATCCTAACAGCAGATTGCAAAGTATGCTACGAGTACAGATGTAAGCTTCAGGCACAACATCAGTCACACTGAACCCTTACCACAGCATCATGTATGAGGGAAATCAATAGGAGACATCATGTACAAGACATGCAATGTGCATAAAGCTTAAGACTCAAAACTTGCATTTGAATGAAAACAATACAACCATGATGACCATGCATGCCGCAGTGCTAAACGTCCCAAAACAAAGCAGCATTGACCTTGAAAGTGTTGGGGATGGTGGGATGGCAGGAAGGAGTGTGCTGATGACTCACCTCAGGTGGTAGCTGACCAACAAACAGCTTCCATTGGTTGCTGACCTCATTGGCGCCACCAGAGCCCATGCGCTGCTGTCTAGGCATGGCACCTGGGTACTGACCAGGATACAATGCAGAGTTGCCATTTGCGCCATATGCATGGCCATACATGCTGTTGAGACCATTGCTGGGCATGTTGTTGCCCATTTCACCTTCTCTCTGCCCATTCAGTCTGGCTGGCGGCATGCCCATGGAACCAACACCCCTGCCGCCATACAAGTTGCCCTGGCCATACATGCCATCATTGAGACCTGCCATGCCTAGGCCTGCTGCACCATTGTTGACCAGGTTATTAGAGTTGGACAGATCAACAGGCTGCAGGCCGCCGTACTGAGAGGGGTTCATCTGCTGTGAAGCAAGGGAGTTATTGCCCAGGACGTTCTGCATGCCCAGGCTGCTCAGTAGGCTGGCCTGCTGCTCTGGTGTGAACTGAGCTCCGTTGTACTGACCATATGCACCAAGCACATTTGCAAGACCCTCCATGCCCATCTGTCCCTGTGAACAGCCAATGAAGCCAGTCAGAAACACGTGCTTGATGGTCAAGGCAGCAGATTTTCAGCAGATGCCACACACCTGAAGGAAGGCATCTGGCATGCCACCTGCCAGCTGTCTCTTACTGTCCTGCCATGGGTCCAGCAGGATACCGCGCTTGATCCCATTGGCAAAACCATCCTTCTTTCTAGCATCAGCAAACTTGACTACCAGAGGCACTTCAGCCCCAGGCAGAACTGTCTTTGCATTATGCCTGTCTATAGCAGACTCAGCTTCTGCCCACTTGCGAAACTGGACAAAAGCACATCCTACAAAGACAGGCATGGTTGTCAGCACCAGGACTACTTGAACAATAAGACCTGGCCATGACAGCTAAGTTTGGACGTGACATGCAAAAGCCAAGCCACAGGCAGAGGCAAGAGTCAGCACTTCATACCTGAGCTCTGCCCCTTTTGTGTTCTGAGAATGTTCAGATGAAGGACTTCGCCACATTCCTCAAACAGAGGAGCTAGCTGTTCTTCTGTGATATCACGTGGCACCTGTGGCAGACAGGACCACAATTGCAGGTCATGTGTTGCGCAAAAGGTGCAGTGTCAAGTAGCAAGCAGAAGGTCACCGGCCAAATTGCCACTCTTGACAGCCAGGAGCTTCCAAGACTTGATCAGTGATCCTTTGCAAGCAGAGTCAGCTGAGAGCAGCACCTGTCCTACAAAGATCTTCTTTGGAGCGACGCCTTGCTCAGGGGCCATGCCAGTGGGACCAGCTTTGCGCGGGTTGGCGAAGTGCACCACCAGTGCTCGACCTTTGCCTCCGTCCAGCACGGTCTTGCCGTCGTGCTTCTCCATAGCTGCTTCTGCTGAACTCCAGCGATCGAACAGGACCATCGCACACCCACGAGACTTGCCATCAGGCCCTTTGACAAGGTGAAGGTTCTTGATGACGCCAAAGCTCTCAAACAGTGGTATCAAATCCTCAGCTGTCTTGTCGGTGGGAACCTGGCCGACAAATAGCCGAGGCTCGCTAGCCACAGGTTCAGCGTTTGCCATGGGTATAATACCGCCGGGCTCAAGCTTGCTACAAGTGCCCAGGCAGACAATCGCAACAGTCGCACGGCTAAGGACAGCCAACCAGTATTGCTGGAATTCTACCAACCTGACGGCGAAACAAGCGCAGCCTAACGTATTTTACTAACCTACTCTAGTTCACAACAACACCAGCGTCGGGTGCTACCTCTGTCAGAGGCAGTGTAACTATGCTTTGACTTAAGCGGCGTCACTTGTTTTGCCCTGAAAACCCGCGTCAAAATAGTCAAATTGAGATTGTTTTGTGGCGCACTTGAATCGAATTCGTTCGTTTGCTGGGATGATCCGAGGCTGAGCTTGTCTGGCAGGCATCACGCGAACCATGGATAAGCTAGCAAAGCTGCAAGATTAGCTTCTAACCAAACGACTCGTTTGTTGAGCGGTAAAAGATTTGCCGTCACCGGCCTTCCGGTGCAAGTCATGAGCTGCTACCTGAGGCTGGGCTGAGTGAGCTGTTTGTCGGCCGTGATCTGCCTCTATGCTCAACAGCTTGCCTATTGGTAGTGCGCGCCCCAGCTCTTCGTACTCCGGCAGCAGTGCTGCTGCGGCAAAACAAGCACGAGTGGATTCGCACGGCTTTGCGTCCTGCAGCGGCAGACAGAGGTCAACACCATTTTCCAGTCTTGGCAAGCAGTCTTTGCAGCCTTGCCGCAACACACGAGTGCATGCTTTGACGGTGGGCATTTACCGTGCAAGCTGTAGTGATTGCATTTGATGTGGATTCATTGCTCAGTTACAACAAGGAAGCTCGTTTACAGACTCAAGACAACACCCAGTCCTATCTGAGTGAACAAGACCTTTTTGGCGATGGGGAGGTTGACACATCCTTGCAGGTGGTGCACTGTAATCACAACATTGCTGTCCCCACAGGATATTGTATGCCAGGCTGCTTATTTTTTGGCAGCCAACAGCATAGCTGCGTGTTGCAGAAGTACTCGGTGCAGTGGTATCCAGGGCACATTGCTAGGGCAGAGAGGCAGCTCAAGTCTCAGCTGAAGCTTGTTGATGTTGTCCTAGAAGTCAGAGATGCCAGGTACAATCGGAAAACAGCAACAAGATGCATTTTCGGCATGCAGCAGTCTCCACTATGATTGACAACGACATTGACTCCGAGTGAACAAGCTCTCCTTGGTAGTCCCCTCTGCCAATGCTGAGAGGCACTTATCACACTTTGCAAGATTGTTTAACTAAGCAGTACTTGCTCGGTATCACTGAGCATGTTTTTGCAGCATGGTGGTCATATGAGGTCAGGTCATGGGTTTCTGCAGGATACCACTATCCTCCTGTCATCCCCAGATCCCAGTCTGGTGCCTCAATAAGCCTCGCCTGCTGATCATGAACAGGGCTGACATGGTTAGTCAGCAAGACCAGCAGGAGTGGAGCAACTATTATGGCAGTCAAGGGCTGTCTGTTTTCAACACTGATGCCAACAATGGCAAAGGCATCACCAAGGTGACACACTGCATGTGCGAAAGATGCACACAACACACTGCATGTTGTGTGCATCTTTCGCTTGCCATCTGTGTGTACCTTGCCAACCTATCAGTGCAAGCTGTCACCTGTTGATTTCGCTGCTGCTGCTGCGTGTTATCACCACCTCAGCAACTTCAAGCCATCATCCATGTTTCACACCACCACTGTACCCATAACATGCAATGTAAAGAAGCATGTAGCAACAGCACCCATCATCATCCCTACAGCCATTGTTGCGTACTGCTCAGGCTTGTCGTTCCAGCTTTACATGTACCACACAGGTCACCAAAGCAGCACTGTCACTCAGCAAGAGCATCAACGACAGGCGCAAGGCCAGAGGGCTGCAGCCTCGACCAGTCAGAGCAGCTGTCATTGGCTTTCCCAATGTTGGCAAGTCAGCCTTGATCAACAGGTTCCTGAACAGGCGAGTCTGTGAGAGTGCGCCGAAGCCAGGGGTCACCAAAAGCCTCAGATGGCTCAGAGTTGGGGGCGATCTAGATTTGCTTGATGCACCTGGTGAGCTGCATGTCATTGGCAACATCAGGTTCTCAACTGCTGAATGGTCACCGTCTTGCACATTTGCTGTCTTGCCTATATGCTATTGCAAGCAGGCTGATAAGCGGCACTGCTTGATGCACCAGGCAGATCACCTGCACTTTACCAGTCCCTTGACATCTGTGTTTGAATGACACATCAAAGCCAGCTGCTTCATGCATAAGAGCTTGAGGGCAGCTTGCTCAAAGAATGTTAAAGGTTCACATTACTGAGCGTGTCCTGAGTCAGCTTTGCTGGGTGCAGGTGTCCTGCCGATGTCTTTCAATGATCAGATAGCAGCAGAGCGCCTGGCAATATGCAACGACATTGGGGAAGCAGCTTACGTCAACTCCTCAGTGGCTGCAGTTCTGATGGAGCGACTACGCAGCTTGCCTATGTTTGACACCATTCGGCAAAAGATCACAAGGAGACTGTTGCTCCCTTTTGAGAAGAGACATACTGGGGAAGACTATGTATCAGAGCTTGCAGACTTTACGTTCCATGGTGACAAAGAGCAGGCAGCCCTGCGCATCATCAATCAGTTTAGGCAGTGTCAGTTAGGGAAGTTTGCTCTAGAGCTGCCCAAGGACGTACGAACGCGGCGCTAGGCCCTTGACTGCCTGTTCATTAACATTCGGGTAATCTTTAGGCCCACAGGACGCCAGTGTGTTCTGGTCAACACAGACACAGCTGACAATATCAGCTTACGTGAAAGCCCTATAGCGAGTGTTTGAGTCAAACTTGTATCATAGCGTCAGTGCTGTTTTGATCACTATTGATGCATCATGTGGGCAAGTGTTCATTGTTATGTAGCGTTTGGACAACGCAAAGGCTTACCCTGGTTGCTTTGCTTGCTGCGCAGTGTGCTGTTCACGTGACGCAACATAGTCCCAATAATCTTGCACAAGAGTTGGGTCATGTATGTTTGCTTCAGGTTCCCACG